>Ga0099364_10000014_pt1 | contig 252657 bp, 238 predicted proteins | sample TergutTh196P3_FD_73070 | JGI IMG/M metagenome (GOLD analysis project Ga0099364, IMG submission 73070) | Microcerotermes parvus P3 segment gut microbial communities from Pointe-Noire, Republic of the Congo - Th196 P3 | ecosystem: Host-associated > Arthropoda: Insects > Digestive system > Gut ... | reverse complement strand
TATAAGCTACTCGTTTTCCGTCGCTTTTCTTTTCTCACATTAAATGCACCTTGATTTTTAGCCATTTCCCAGAGTAAACGCAATCCACCATTCTACTGTTGCTCTTACTTTGGGAATTTACGTAATTTTGCATTTTGCAGTAAACCAGACCCGGTGAGGAAGGCTGTAGTTTTGAGCTGTCTATTGCGAGCGTGCGCTGTTTAGAGCTTTTTAGCGGAGTAAATTAGAGACTGTAGGTGAAATAGCGGATAAGGTCGAGCACTGTTTGAGCAGAGCGAACAAAGTTCGCTTTGCGAGTTTGCGAAGACCCCGCTATGAGCCGTACAGTCACTTTTTACGTAGGTCAAAGCTCTAAACAGTGTATGCTCGCAATAAGCGCAAGAGGCGGGGACACCTACTCTTGAACGATGTCAGTAATTCGCACGCCATAGTTGTCGTCAATAACGACCACTTCACCGCGAGCAATGAGCTTACCGTTTGCAACAACCTCAACAGGATCGCCCGCAATCTTATCAAGCACCACGATCGTACCAAGGGTAAACTCCAAAATCTCGCTGATTTCCTTCTTCGTTCGACCCAGCTCCACACTCACCTGAAGCGGGATGTTATACACAAGCCCAATGCCGCCGCCCGGAGTGTTTGCCGCTGACGGAGCGTCAAAAGATTGAAACTGCATGGGATGCACATCAACCACGCGTCCTTGCCCCACCATCGGAGACGGACCTGCGGGCATCGGATATGGCTGCTGCATAGGCATTTGCGGCGGGTAAGCGGGCGGATAAGCGGGGGGATAAGCCTGCGCCGCGGTTTGGCCGTAGGGATCGGGCATAGCCGCCGGATATGGCGCCATAGGCGCGGGAGGCGGCTGCATCATCGGCATTGCCGGAGCAGCGGGGGGCGGTGGGGCAGCCGGAGCGGGCGCGGCTTGAGGCGCGGGAGCAGCCGCCGCAGGAGCCGCCATAGGCGCCGGAGGCGGAGCGCTTGCCGCGGGAGCGGCAGCGGGAGGAGCCTCGTCGTGTTTTGGAAGACCTGCCGCTTCCGCGACCTCGTCTACAGTCATAAACCGCTTTGCAAAATCGCGGCACACATCATATGGCATGAGCTGAATGAGTTCGCTGTTTAGCAAACCCTCGATTTCCATGTCAAAGCTGATTTTTGTGACCTTATCCATATCACCGAACAGCGACGATACATCAAAGCCCACATCAACGGCAGAGCTGGTTGGCGGAGCTATATCTATTGTCGTACCCAGAAGTTTTGACAAAGACGTGCTCGACGCGCCCATCATTTGATTCATGATTTCGCTCATTGCGCTAAGGTGCATCTCGTTTAGCTCGATCGGCTCTTCGAGATTGCCGTCGCCGCCCATGAGCAAATCGGTGATAAGAGCCGCGTCCTCAACTTTAAGCACAAGCAGATTAGTGCCAGCAATACCCTTTTTATACTCAATTACAGAAACCACAAAGGGCACTTTATAGACAGACAGGACATCTTTTGATTCATAAACCGTGACACGCGGCGTCGTTATATCAACTCTCCTGTCGAGAAGTGAATACATCGTGGTAGCGACCGCTCCCATAGAGATATTCCCCACTTCTCCCAATATATCTATTTCCTCTTCGGTGAGCATCCCCTCAAGAGGCTGCACACCCTCAAAAGCATTGCCCGAGCCGCCGTCCGACGCTGCCGGAGCCGCGCTCAAATCCGCGCCTGTGTCCGTGGCGGCTGTTCCAAGCTCCGCATCAGCAAGCATCGCCGCTATCGCGTCGGGCGACATTATATCTCCCGACGCTTCATCAAGACCGCCGGGCGCGTCGCCGTCAGAATCACCGCCCGCGGCGGCTGTTCCAAGCTCCGCATCGGCAAGCATTGCCGCTATCGCCTCGGGCGACATTATGTCCCCGCCGCCGCCGGAATCTTCTTCGGCCGCCGGTTCTGACACCAAAGCATTGATCTCATCTTGTGATAGATTCATTTTCTGCCTCCTCTTCCTCTTCCTGCAAAATATCAATTATCTGCATAGCGTATTTTTGTCCAAAAGTCCCCACTGTGGCGCGAAACTTGGGTATATGCTGTACTTTTATAGTAAGCGGTTCGTCTACCGGATGATCGAGCCTGATAACATCGCCTATTTGAAGATTCATTATATCAGATATTGTGGCTCCCGTTTGCCCAAAATATGCCGTGAGCGGGGTCGGCGTATGCATGAGCATACCTGTCAGAGAGGCGAGCCGCTCCTCGTTTTTACCGTCGTCGCGAAGGTCGCTCGAAAACCACATACGCGTATTGAGCTGCTGCGCCACGGGTTCTATCGCCGTATGCGGTATGCAAATACTCATAAGCCCGGAGTCTTCTCCCATGGTGATATTTATGATTACGACCGCGACAGGTTCATTGGGCGCCGTGATTTGCGCAAACTGCGAGCTGGTTTCTATTCTGTCTATTTGCGTGCTCAGAGAAATAACTTTGTCCCAAGCCTCGTCAAACACCGCGCATTGCTGGCGCAGCACACGTTCCACGAGCGCAAGCTCGATTTCCGTAAACTGCTTTGAGTTTTCGCCCGTTGTCCCGCCTCCAAACAAACGGCTTATGAGCATATACGCAAACTCCGGCGACATTTGAATCAGCAGAGTTCCGTGCAGCGGCGGGGCAAGCATGACGGCAAGCACCACAGGCGCCGGGAGCGAATTGTTAAACTCGCTGTATGAACATTCTTCTATGGACAGTATCTCTGTTTCGCACGAGAGGCGCAAAATGCTGGATAAACTGTTTGATAAAAGCTGGCTGTATGTCTCGAAAACGACGTGGAAGGTACGCATTTGCTCTTTTGGAAATCTATTTGCCGTCCTAAAGTCATAGTCTTTTACCTTCAAAGACGCGGACGCGTCGCCGGACTTCTCATCAGTCTCCGAGCTGCCTGTCATGAGCGCACTTAGCAGCTCATCAATTTCCGATTGTGATAATATTTCGGACAAGTCGCACTCACTCCTTTTTTATATATTCCCTGTGTTTCACGGCGCAAAAACTTCTCTGCTTCTTGATTTGCTTACTGTTTCACGGCGCAAAAACCTTACCATTCACCCGATTTTCCTAAAACGCGGTGGCTTTTCTTATCCTGATCTTTTCCTCACGGATTTTCTCAACGATTTCGAGCGCATTTTCGCCCACCGTAACCTTTTTTCCCGTGCTCATCGTGAGAATCGTATCGGGTGTTTCCTCTATAAACTCAATTAAATCTTCATTGACATAAAATTGCGACGCTTTGTTGAGCTTAGTAACTAATATCATGACATCTCTCTTTCATGAGGCTGCGGCCTTTTAAGCCTTTTGACTGTCCGCTTTGCAAAGATTGCGCGGATTTACTTTGCCGGGCCGGCCGCAGCTTCTCTTTTACCCTGTCACTGCTTCCTGTGAGTATTGCCTTAGATTTACAGTCCACGCGTCACTCTCATAGTGACAGGAATTAACTACTACCTATATTACGCTTATCTCTTGAGGTTTACAAGCTCTTCAAGCATTGTATCCGAAACTGTGATAATTCTGGAGTTTGCCTGAAATCCCCTTTGGGTGACGATCATATCGGTAAATTCGTTTGCAAGGTCTACGTTACTCATTTCAAGTCCGCCGCCGTCAATTTTGCCCGCGCCGTCAAGATACGCTTCCGTTATTACAGCAGGGCCGCTCGACGCGGATTCGCGATAAAGGCTGTTTCCGCCTTTTTCAAGGCCGGAGGGGTTTGCGAACATAGCAACCGCAATGCGTCCGATGACTACCTTTCTGTTTGCGAGTATGACCGACACGTCGCCGTTATCCGAAACGGCAAATCCCGGGAGGCTGACTGTTTCCTGCGGAAACTGGTTAAAGAAATCGGGGTCAAAATCCGCTTCGGGATTGCCCGAGCCTATCATATCAATAAGCGCGTCTTGCTGATCCGCCGTTAAATCTTCCCACGCGGGTATGTTGTAATAGACATCAGAGGTCACTCTGATTCGCGACAGGCCGTTTATATCAGACTCCGGGTTTTGTCCGACCGGCACAAGGCCGAATGTAGGCGCGCGAAACGGCTGTGACCCGGCTGCCAATGAAGTGAACGCGGCGGGGGCGTTAAACTCTATGCGTGTGCGCATAGCCTTTTCCGGCCAAGGAGCTTCGGCAATCGAGCCTTCCGGCGGTGAATTATAGCCGAAAAGGTGTGCGGGAAGCGCGGTGCCTGTAGCAAAGATTCCCGCGGGGATAACTGTTCCCACCGGAACAGTCGCTCCGGCGGCAAAGTCTACCTGCGCCCTTGCCTCAATCTCTTCTTGTCCGGGGTCAATGACGGCCATTTGCAGCTCTGACGTATAACCCATCACGTAAAATCCCAGAGAGTTTACCAAATAACCTTCGTTATCAATGTCAAAGTTACCGGCTCTTGTAAAGAAGTCGCCGTCCGGTCCGCGAACGATAAAGAATCCGTCGCCGTTTATCATCATGTCGGTTTCTCTGTCTGTGCGCTGAAACGCCGCTCTTGTGTGGATTACGTCTACAGTCGAAAGCCTGATACCAAGTCCGACCTGCACTGGGTTTGTTCCTCCAATACCGCCGCCGCCCACGGGCTGGTTGTTGTTTGCCATACCGGATGATACGTTTTGGCTGAATATGTCCTGGAATATAACGCGGCTTGTTTTATATCCCGCTGTGTTGACGTTTGCGATATTGTTACCGATAACGTCCATTCTTGTTTGGTGATTTCTAAGTCCGGATATTCCGGAGTATAGCGAGCGCATCATAATGCGATTCCTCCTATTTCTTTATTGGTTCGTTATTGTTTGCCGCTCTGCGCGGCTTGGTTTTTGCCGGGTCTATGCGGCGGCTTGCTATTCGCCTTCGGTTTCGGTCTGCCCGGAAGCCTCGCCCTCAGCCGCGTTTTCGGTCTCGCCCACGGTGTTCTCGTTTTCTTCATTATCGTTTAGAAAACTTGTGTACACCCATTTCCATTTGTCCTCATTGAAATCCCAGCGTCCGATTTCTTCGGTGCCATCCTCCGAAAGCTCTATGAAACCGCCGTTTCCGTCTGTTTTGAAGTTTACGGCTTCCGGAGGAGTTTCGGGTTTGGGTTCGTGTTTTAGCGAGCCTGTTTCGCGAATATCAACGATCGAGTTGACAGGCACGAATTTGGGATCGTTTGTGCCGTCGTCAATTTGCGCGAGAAGCGAGCCTTTGTCAACAAGTATGCGCGTGACGACACCCTCAATATCCTTACCGTCCACCTGCGCTATTATGGTGCGGCCAATCAGATTATTCGAGGTTTGCATGAACATTTCCGTTGTCAGTATGTTATTTGTGTCAAACACTTCTTTTATAGAAGATACAGGCACAACATACTCGCCAATCTGCGCGTATGTGACGCCTCCGTCAACAAATATGCTGTCAACCACGCCGGGTATCTCGCCAAACACACCCTCTATCAATGCCTCGGCAACGACAAACTTACCTACGAGGCTATACGCTTGGTAGCTGCTCAAAGTGTTTAGGGTGCTGTTCATATTCTGCATCTGCTCAAGCGACGAGAATTGCGCGAGCTGCGCGGCAAACTGCGAGTCATTTTGCGGATTGAGCGGGTCTTGGTAGCGAAGCTGGGCGGACAAGAGCATGAGAAAATCTTCTTTTCCCATCATGCCGCCCACGCTCCTATCCACGCCTTCGGCTTTGCTGCTATCCTCAACTTCTTTCATGCGATCTCTTGCCGCTTGATAAGCGGTTTCGTTTTGGATTGATCTGATCGCATCTAATGCTGATACTGACATTGGTGTTCTCCCTTCATAGTTTAAAGCTAATGCTTCTTACTAATTCGGGGTCCGTCCCTTTTCTATTGCGACGCGAAGTCCTTTTTCGCGCTTGTTTACAAATCCTTTGTTTGCCGTGTATTCCTGCTATGCAGTGCGAGCGTGCTACGCACTATACTCTACCGAGCTGATTCCTGTGTCTAAATAGTAATCCATTATGTTTGGTAATGTCGTGTAGTATGAAGCGTTATCCCGGGTTGTTATCGTGCGGTGTTTTGTCTGCTGCCGCCCGTCTGCGCGTTCCCCTGTGTCTCCTTGTTCTTTAAACGCGCTGCCGAGTGTGCTTCCGTATGCTACTTCGACTTCCGAAACGATGATGCCTTTGTTTTCGAGCGATTCTATCAGCGTGGTGAGCTGTCCGTTGATCATACCCCTGACATTGCTATCCTCGGCGTTTATCTTTACGTGCAATCCGCTTGCGTCCATCGCTACTTCGAGAGCGACTTTTCCCAGAAACTCGGGGTTTAGCTGGATTGTCATTGAGGTCTTTGCGTCGGTTTGCAATGTTTCTACGCGGGAAATCATTTCCTGAAATAGATTTTCGGGTTTTACCGGTACGTCTTGCGCCGCTTTTGTCATTTGCTGTGCCGCCTTAAACTGTTCCGGCCTGATTCCGTCTGCGAGGGGCGGGGCTTGCGGTATTTCGCTTTGGGTCTTATCGTTGTTTGCTTTTTCGTCTTTGTCCTGATTCTCGTCTGTTTTGGACTTTATGGCCTCGGCCAATTCGCTTTTTGCGCTGCTTTCTTCTCCAAGCTCGTGAGCTTTATCATTTTCATTCTCCAAAGGGCTCAGATTGCCTCTCGAGGAAAACCTATCGTTTCTTGCGTTTTCCCGACCATCTTCAGACCTTTTCTCCGGCATCCGTGCCGCCCGCTCCCCTGCAGCGTCCGCTGTTTGCGCTTGTTCATTCGCTGCGGCCAATTCAGCTTTTATTTTGTCCTCTACTGCTGTTTCGGCTGTTTTGGCGTGTACTTCTTTTTGCGGCGGGTCGGTTATGTCACTTGGCGCTTTATTCGCGTTTTCTGTGTCTCGCGAGGCAGTGCCTATATCCGTATTCTCCGCGCTCCCCGCAGGTTCGGTTCCCGTTTCCGGGTTTACCTCGATGTCTATATCCGATGATAGCCCTGCGATATTGTCTACACGCATTTCGGGGTTTGCGACAGATTCCTTATCTCCTTCGAGAATAAAAACGACCTCTTTTTGCTCTGTACCCACTACTCCGGCTATGAGTGCTTCACCTTGTTCGTCAGCGAGCTTGTCTTTTTTCTCTAAAGCCCTGTTTGCCGACGGTGAACCTTCTTTTGCGAAACTCTGATTTTCCGCATTCTTCGGGATAGTTTTCTTATCGGTTATTTTTTGATCGTGCCTGTTTAACTCCGCTTCAAATATTTTGTCAAACCGTGCGCCAATCTTCTCAGACCGCGATCTTGCCGATGTTTGAACCCCCGCGCCGGAGTCTGTCCGGGTCGTAACTGGAGACAGAAACTCCATGGGTAAACTCATTTTTTCACCTCCTATAGTTAAGTATCGGCACTTATGCCCCCAAAGATTAGCGAAAAATGTAAAAAATTGATGTAAATTGACACATATCAATTTTGACATAGCTTTGACATAGCTTTGGCATACCGAAAAAAGGCGCGACATCCGCGCCCATAGGGGGGAGGAGGGGGAGGTAACGCAAACCGCTGCGAACGCTCGCCTCTGGATAGGCTTCTCCGCGATATAGCCAAATCACACCATTAAACTTATCGCTTAAAGAAGCCAGTCTGCCGATGGGGGCTTATGATTTTGGCAAAACTGTGAGCGTTCCTCCGTCCATTTCGCACACCGTATCACAGAGCAATGAGATGTCTTCTGAATTGTGTGTGGCCAAGAGAATAGTCTTGCCCTGCTCGCGCAACGAGAGAAAAAGCTCTCTCATTTCGCGCACACCATGCTTATCTAAACCGCTAAACGGCTCGTCGAGGATAAGCAAGGACGGACTTTCCATAAGCGCCTGCGCAATGCCAAGCCGCTGGCGCATACCCATAGAAAACTTGCCGACGCGCTTTCTGTCGTCAGGGTCAAGCCCGACAAGCGAAATCGTGTCCTTTATTTTCCGGCGCCCAATCGTCCGCTTTATGTCAGAGAGTAGCTTTAGATTTCCGTATGCGCTGTAATTCGGCAAAAATCCGGGGGCTTCAATGATTATCCCGACGTCTTTGGGAATATCCACATCTTTTCTGATTTGCGCGTCATTTACGAAAATTTGCCCCGAGGTCAGAGGGACAAACCCACATATGCACTTAAAAAGCATAGTTTTACCTGAACCATTGCGCCCGACAATGCCATGTATTTTGCCGCTCTCAAACGAAACAGTCACGCCGCTTAAAACTGTGGCATCCTTGTATTTCTTTGTAGCTTCAACAACTCGTATTATATCCATGTTCATACCTCCCTGTTATTAAGTTATATGCGCAGCAGCACTTCAATTTGCCGTTTTCTATGTATTAGCTGCGCAACAATAATAAGTAAAATGTTGGCGGTCACAAGCCATATTATGGTATAGGCAAGTGGCGGATATATGGACTTTCCCGTAATATCCAAGAGATCAAGATTCCCCCAAGTTGTAGGCATAATGTAATAGAAAATCGGATTTATGCTTATTTGTGTAATCGGAGGGAGAAAAGCAAGAACCAAGCCTGCCATAATGCCGCCAATCCTGCTTGTCACAAGATTTAGCGTAAAAATAACCAAGCCAACGAATATAGAGATAAGCAGCAGCAACGCGGAACTGATAAATAACGCTTGCAATGGAGTATATAAAAGCATCATTGTGTGCGACATTGGCATTGTACCATATTCCCATCCCGCGTAAGTTTGTGCGAGGGTGTTATAAACTTTTCCCCATTCATTTTTGAACTCGATGTTTGGCGACAGGAGCAAAAGGCAGGCGGCAAAATAAAACAGCACTAATAAAAAGGAAGCGGCGGCAACATATAATAGCTGACCTTGTATCCATCTTTTCCTTCCCGATCTGATGCACTCATAGGGGGTGCTGTCATTCATAAATGGCGCATCGCAAAAGAGCAGCACTACGATAAGCACAAAGACCATTGATGAATACCACTCGCCAAAAATATGGGGAAAAATAAACGGGGTTGCTTTAACGCCTACTGATTTTGAAAAATTAAGCACCGGGCTAATCAGAAAGTGAAGCCACGCCACCGAAAGCAGGCAAATTATATAGTATCGCGGGTTGCTTACCCAGCGTTTGATGTTATTTCCGCACAGATGCAAAACCATTTTCATACTACCCATTTTCGACCCTCCGCTTTATGTTTCTTGTGGTCAGCCACCCAAGCAGAGCGGTGGGCACTGCAAAAAACAGCACAGAATACGCAATGGATGCAAATATACCGCCCATCTCAACATATCCAGAGGCCACGGCGTTAAAGCGCAGATAATAAGGAACGCCCACCACAGCAGATAAGTTGACGACGAGATAGTACGCAAGCACAGGGGACGCGTATGTCACAAAGGCATTTGTGCTATAGGTGGACACCAAAAGCGCAAAAACAGCCCAAAAGCCGCAGTGGAGAGCGTAAATGACAATCCGCACTGTCAAATAGAGCATAGGATGAATGTCAATGAGCTGTCCTATTACGGCTTGGATATACAGTTCATACCCATATTCGGCATAAAACCAGAAAACCATTGGCATATGGAGTGAAAATAAAAACGCCGTGAGAAGATTGCTGATAATTACTGCCGTTATGGCGGATAGTGCCACCGTGAAGACCTTTGACCAGGCGTATGTGCTTAGTGTCGTCCTTATCAAGTTTGGTCGGATAAATTGGTTCTTCCAGTCAACGCAAAACGAAGTACCATACGGTAGAGTTCCTATAAACAGCATTACAATACTAAACGGACCGCCAAAAATCAATTGAAAAAAATACAAAACATTGCCTTGCGAGAGGGGCATCTCACCGGAAACAGAAAGATAGTTTAGGGCGACAATGAGCAAAATCACAAGAAAGAATAGGGGGGAGAAGAACGCCCTCTTCATATCTATTCTCAACGCTTGCAGCAGCTTCATCTTTTATATTCTCTCATCATACATATTCTCTTCCGGTATAGGCGTCTATCAGATAGTGCTGTATATGCCCAACCAGTATATCATTATCCGCGCTATCCGCGTGTGATGAATAATACTCGGCTATGGATATATCCCAAACAGGAATCAGTTGTTGTGAGGTGCGGCTTCTATCTTTGAACTCGGGGATATATTTTAGTTTAATGTCTGTAATCACATAACGGTTTGTTGATATGATTGATTCAAACTTAGCGACCATCGCGCTCATCGCATCTTCCAATGAGATGATTTGTGATGCGCTCCCTGTTGATGTTTCAGTAAAGGCATTGGTTATTTCCAAATATTCTATGCCTCTTTGCGAATAGAGTGCCGCTATTTTTGAGCCGCGGACAATGTCGTCGTTTAATAATAATCTCATTTCCTCTGAGACAATGGAAATCTCTTGTGCCTCAAATTCCCACAATATGAAGTAATAATCGTCCTCATCGGTCCAATTTTCCTTAAATGTGAAGTTTCTATACCCTTCAAATTCCCCATCATCCCTCTTTCGCATATTCTCCGTAGCGAGGGTTTCATGGTCGAGCGAATATATCAGAGGCTCTCCAAGACTTGAGGTACCTATGCCAAGGGATTTGACGGCATTTAATATCTCATTTATCACAAAGTCACGAGAGGCAAAACCGAGTTCCAATTCGGTTGAAAACAGCTCAGTGTTGGTATAGCGTTCCTGCCAGCGGAAGAGATAAAAAATATATTCCTGAGAGCCTGTGTGTGAGCGCAGGACGCTGTCTTTATCGTATGTCCAATAGCTGCAAAAAAAATCGCTGTCGTCTATTAGCTGAGTTATACCCAGCGAACCTGCATACACAACCTCTTCCGTAACGATTGAAGCAGGGTCAAACAGCGCATTTCTTATGACATCGCTGTCAAATGTGACGAGATCAACGTCTACTGTAGGCAAAGACGTTATATTAGGTATTATAACTTGCGCATCCACGCTAACGCGCTCGCTAAGCTGGCGTTGCAGATGCTGCTGCGTGTTGTTATTTTCGTTGTTTGGCGTGTTCAAGCCTATATCATCTGTTGCCGAATGTGACGGTGACTTTGCCGGGTCATCCGTCTCGTTTGAGCAAGCGGATAATAGCAGAAACAGAAACGTCAAAGACAAGGGAGCAATCAAAAAAACAATGCGCTTCAAAGGGCTTCTTTTCATAGAATTTCTCCAATTCATAGAGATACCCTTTCTTTCTTATTATTGTCTGTTGGTGTTTTGGGTTTCATTGCGATTTGTGGGGTTACGATTTTCATATTTTATCACGTAAAAAATGTAAAAGTCAACAGAAAATGTTCGTGTTTTGCAAGTTTTTGCGCCATCTTGAAGACATCTCACTGCTCTGCGATACGGTGTGCGAAATGGACGGAGGAAAGCTCACAGTTTTGCAAAACTAAATCACTTCTCTATACATACAGGGGGCGGCGGTTTTTGAGACATGTTCGCTGACGGTCATGACCTCCACCTTTAGCGTCTTGTTGCCAAAGCGTATCTCTATAATATCTCCGGGCTTTACGCTATAAGACGCCTTGACGGGGCGTCCGCAAACCGATATGCGCCCCGCGTCGCAAGCCTCATTAGCAATAGTACGGCGCTTTATCAGCCGTGATACCTTTAAAAATTTATCAATGCGCATTGCGTAAAACGCTCCTTTCTGACAAAGAACTAAGGCGTGGGTAGACCCCACGCCTTAGTGTATAGCGAAGACACTTACTTCGCGACTGCATCTTTAAGGGCTTTGCCGGCTTTGAATACGGGGGTTTTGGTGGCGGGGATTTTGATTTCCGCTTTTGTCTTGGGGTTGCGGCCGATGCGGGCTGCACGAGCCTTGACCGAGAAAATGCCAAAGCCTACGAGTTGAACCTTGTCGCCGTTGCTCAGCGCGTCGGAGATGGAGTCAACGACCGCTCCGAGAGCTTTTTCGCTGTCTTTCTTCGACAAGCCTGATTTTGCCGCGATGGCATTGATGAGTTCTGTTTTGTTCATTTGAATGAATCCTCCTAAAATTTTTATGTACTTTCTTATGAGCTGTGTCCAAAGGGTAAACTTTGTTCCCGGGGTGTAAACTGCGTTTACACTTTAAACTATGCTCACTTTTTATATTAAAGAAGCGATGCTCACTTCTCTAATTTCACTTGCCTGTAGAGTTCCTCTATTTCATCGGTGGTCATATCCGAGAGGTCTCTGCCCAGCGACGCCGCTTTCTCCTCGACACGCCCAAAGCGCGCGGTAAATTTATCAGAGGCAGCGGTGAGTGCGTATTCGGGGTCAACATTGAAAAACCGGGCTACGTTGACCGCTGAAAAAAGTATGTCGCCAAGCTCTTCAAAAATGGCTTCGTTTTGCGGGGCATTGGCGGAGGTGTCCCCGCCGTCCGCGCGTATCTGTGCCGAAGCGACGGCTTTTTCAAACTCCGCAAGCTCGCTTGAAAGCGTCTCAAACGCGCCTGTGTAATCCGGCCAGTCGAAACCCGCTTTTGCCGCTTTTTTCTGAATCTTTTCCGCCCGCCACAGGGCAGGGAGGCTGCGCGCTACGGCTTTCATGGTATCTGCGGTTGTTTCAAACTGCTTTTCTTCGCGTTTGATATTCTCCCAAAGCAGGAGAGACTGTCCGCCTGTGTCCGCCTTGTCATTGCCAAATACGTGCGGGTGGCGGCGCAATAGCTTCTTGCACGCAACGTCAGCTATGTCATCGAATGTAAAGGTGCCGTCGTCTTTTGCTATATCGGCGTGGAACACCACTTGCATCAATATATCGCCGAGTTCTTCCAAAAGATCGGATGTATTATTCTCGTCAATCGCGGTCGCGGCCTCATACGCTTCTTCGAGTAAGTTGCGCCGAATACTGCTGTGTGTCTGCTCGCGATCCCATGGGCAGCCTTCCGGACTGCGCAGTAAATACATGAGATTTAAAAGGTCCGAGAGACCGTATCTGAGTTTGTTTTCAAAATCTATCATACTTTTCACCGTTTCGCAAGTACATTTTGCGAAAAAACCCCTTAAAATACACAAAAAATCAATAAAAATGTGAAAAATGCGGAAAAATTTGCGTTATTTTGCCGGACGTAAGTATTTGGCAAGTTTCTCTCCTTTTGGAATCAGCTTCATATCATCTTTTGTTACAGTGCGTGTGATGACGATAAGCGCGGTATAAACAGCGATGCCGATAAAGACGGAAAAAGCGAGAAAAAGTGAAATTTCAGCGCGTCCTCCGCCAAATATACCCGAGGCGATTTGAGATAAAAGGCGATCCGAAACAAGGGCGACGGACGCCATTATGCACGCGCATAATGCGGGGCCTAAAAAGACCCTAAGCAGTTTTTCTCTGATATCTTTGACCTTTGATAGTATAAAAAGTATGTTCAAAGCCGATATTGCCATAAAACACGCAAAGGTTGCCATCGGCGAGGCAAGTATGCCAAAATACGGATTACCGGCAAGAAACCAAGTGAGCGCTATTTTGATTGCCGCTCCGATTGGAAATGTCAGCAGAGCCACTTTTTCATGCCCGTTTGCTTGAAGTATGGACGTTGTTATGTATTGCATACAGACAAAAAATGACGCGGGTCCGAGCACAAAGAGCAAATTTATTGATAGAGGTTGGGAATCGTTATAGAGCGCTTCCATAATCGGCTTTGCCAGAACCATTAGCCCGGCGGCGGCAGGCATTGCTATCAGGTTTACAAGTTTTAGAGATGAGTGCATGATAGCTCTGGCCTCTTTGCTTTGCGCTATTGCGCGAGCCGCTGCTATAGCGGGTATTATGCTGACGGAAATCGGCACAAGCAAAGCGGGAGTCAGGTTATATACCGTGAGCGCTCTGGAATACTGGCCAAACCATCCTCTGGCTTGCGAGAGCGTCTGCTCGGCAATCAAAACGGCGTCCGCCGTGCCGAGCGACCTTGCGGTTTCGGCGAGATAAGCGTCGCCTTGAAGCCTGCTCATTACAATTGCGTTATCTATTACAACCATAATTGACATGAATGAGGCGGTAAGCGTGATCGGTATGCTGACTTTCATGATTTGAGCGAGAATTTGACCTTTGCCGGCGCTGCCGGCGGCCAGACCGGAACTGTCGTTGACAATCGGACTGTCAGGTTGATTAGCTATATTGGGCGTGAGCCGCTTGTCGAGCTTTTGTTTTCTCCACGAGAGCAAGGGTATACATAAACCAAGCCCGATTGTTACTCCGACGATAGCCCCGGCAGACACGATGTGCGACTCATACCCGAGACTGACAAACCATAGAGCGACGAGCAGCCCGAACACGGCCTTGCTCAAAACTTCAACAATTTGAGACATCGCGGTCGGCACCATATCTTGAAAACCCTGCGCCCACCCTCGGTATACGGACATTATACACGCAAACAATACGGCGGGGGCAAGCACTTTGATACCTGTTGCGGCTTTGGAGTTGCTCATCAGACTGGCAAGCCCGTCCGCAAAAAAGAACATCGCAAGCATCGCCGTAAAGCCGATGAGGAAAAAAGCCGGCATCGCGATTTTAAAATAGCGTTTTACGAGAGCGGCATCGCCTTTTGCCTTGGCGGTTGACACCAAACGCGAGAGCGCGGCGGGAATACCCGCTGTCGCTATCGTCAAAATGAGGGAGTAGACGCTGTATGTTATTTGAAAATCTCCCGTTCCCTCCTTGCCAAGTACGCCCTCTTGAAACAGGGGGATTTTGTATATTGCGCCGATTATTTTGACAAAAATCGAAGTCGCGGTAAGGATTGCGGCGCCCTTTATATAGCTTGTTTTGCCATGTTCTTGCAAAGCTCGACCTCCCGATTTTTGCCTGCTGCAGTCTTGCAAATATTCACCGCTGCGGTCAATATTAGGCTGTTTCTATCAAAAATGAATAATCATTTTACGACTTGTTTACATAATGTGTGTGGATAAACTTGTGGATAATGTGCAAAACCATTGATACATACGAGATTGATAACGGCGATGTGATACGGTCAACACGATGAACAATTTTGCCGGTAATAAAAATACTCACATTTGTCTGTATATTCAGACCGTCTTTTGACTGTGTTGGATAAGACGGATAATGACGGGGCAAAGAACAAGATTGACGCAAACCTCTATTGGAAAATTTACGAGCAATACAGAGGTTACGAACGTCGTGACACCCTGCGCGTCTCCGAAAAAAGGCGCAAAGAAAATATAAAGACCGGCGATAAAAAGCCCGGTATTCACAAGCGGACATACCGCCGCGGCGGCTATCGCCGCGATGGTTATATTTTTACGTTCCGGCAGCTTATACGCAAAGCCTGCCAAAAATCCCGAAAGCGCCCCTCTCAGTATTATCACGAAAACGGTTGCAAAAGCGTTAAAGCTCAGAAACAGCGGAACTGCGGGGTCTGCAATAAGCACGACTGCGCCAAACACAACACCCAGCCATAAACCTGCCGGAGGGCCTATCAGAGCCGCGCCCACAACTATAGGTATCAAAACAAGATTTAGCGAGAATGGACCTATGGGAATTGCCGACGCAAACATTTGCAAAACAACGACAAGGGCTGTGAGCAGGGCAAGCAGAACGAGTTTTCGGGTATCAAAATATTTTTTCATGTGCATATCTGTAAACCTTTCAGGAAAATCAATCCTCAGATTATCAAAATCGTATAGGTTCGCCCGCGGTCAAGAACGGTTTTTTCGTCTTTTAAGGCATAGCCGCCTTTGCGTAAATACTCGCGCAATTTTTCGAGCTTAGTTTGCGGCTGCAGTATGAGCTTTAGTTTGCCGCCGGAAGCTGCCCCGGCAGTCCAGGACGCGTCAGTTAAAATATCCGCAATTGTTTCGCCGCCTACACCCGCGATAACAACCGTGTCTATTGCGGTGTCTGGTCTTGACAGATGATTATCCTCGCCCGGCGTCATAACCTCACTGCTCGGCACAGATATACCGTCAAGGCCGGGAGCGTGAAGAAACTCGATTTTTCCTGTTACGCCATATTTTTCCGCGCTGCGCTTTGCCGACGCGAGAGAGCCGGAGCTTATATCAGAGGCGACGATACGCCGGGCTATGCCGGTTTGCGCGAGGTAGACGGGCAAAAACCCATGGTCTGTGCCTATGTCGGCGACATTTGCCTCCATATCTATGCAACTCGCAATAGCTTGCAGTCTTTCAGATAACCTAATGACTCGCATCATATACAGCCTCACGGACGCAAAGCGCGGCAGATGAGTACGCAAAGCGCGCCTATCGGCGCGCCTCACATCTTTGTATTACTGCGCTACTTTGTAGATTCTTCAAGTTTTGACAGTAATTCGTCTGCGTCCACGCCGTGAACCGCGGCGGCTTCGCCAAGTGTTTCCCCTTTTGCCATGGCACATCCGAGACAATTCATACCAACAGCTCTGAACAGGGACGCCGATTCAGGCCGGGCGCTCAAAATATCAGCAATAACTGTATCTTTTGTGATTTGCGACATATAGAGTCTTACGCCTCCTTGGATTTTGCGAAGCAATCGCTGCAGTAGACGGGTCTGTCCGTCTTGGGTTCGAACGGAATTTTTGCTTCTCCGCCGCAGTCGGCGCATACCGTTGAGAAGAATTCCCTCGGGCCGCGCGCGGCAGCTTTTCTGCTGTCGCGGCAAGTTTTACAGCGTTGCGGCTCGTTTTGAAATCCGCGTTCGTTGTAGAACTCTTGCTCGCCTGCCGTGAATGTAAAATCCTCGTTACATTCCTTGCATACCAGTGTTTTGTCTTCGTACATTTTGAACCTCTCTCTTTTTCACTTTTGTACCCTTTTCGCCATACGTTTATGGCTTTTAGGCTGTGTATTTGCGTTCAGTTTTCACTGATGTCGCCATGTTTAATTGCGTTCCTGCGTAAAGACCTGAGATAGCTTTTTCCTAATTCGCTGCACAGCGTTATCAATAGACTTATTTGGCTTATTGAGTCGTAAGGCCATGTCTTTATATGACATTCCTTCAAAAAATAACTCCAAAACACAAGACTCAAAACGGGACAATGCGCCATAAAGAAGTTTTTCGATTTCGCCGGCTTGCTCTCGCGCTATAAGAAAGTCCTCAGGATCACGCAAAAATGCTGCGTTTTGGGTACTGTCCCCGTGGATTCCGGGAGATTCTAATGATATATAGCTGTTGAGAGGGGTGTGTTTGTTAGCGGACGCGGTTTTTATTGCGTTGTATATTCGCCTGCGGATGCAAAACTCGGCGTATGTTGTAAATTTTGCACCTTTTTCGGGGTTAAATGTTCTAATGGCGGACAAAAGCCCAAGCATCCCTTCTTGGATAAGGTCTTCGCTGTCACCGCCCGCGAGGTAGTAGGGTCGGGAACACGCCCTGACAAGCCATGCATACTCGGTTACAAGAGCATCTTCAGCAGCCAAGTTACCTTTCTTTCCGTCACGACAATCCATTGCACGAGTCAGTATATGCAGTAAATCAAGTAATGTCAAGCATTTTTCGCAAAAAACTGCTGAAATTGTTGATAATATCCTAAATATACGCAGATTATGCGCAAATAAGCGCGGATTTAGCGTGAAAATTTGAAAGGTTTTGGGTAGGCGCGAGGTTGTTACGGTAGACGAGAAAAAAACGCTAAAATGTATATTTGGCGCGTAGGTAAAGCATTAAGGCTTCGGTATTTTTTACCACCTATGCTCCTTTTTCTATAATTCCATCCAGAGCCAGCCCCGCTGCTTTCCCGTAGGCACGGATTAGTCCGCCTTTTCCCAACAAAATCCCACCAAAATATCGCACGACAACGAGTACGGTATTCTCCATATTGCGCCGTTGGAGAGAATTCAAGAGCGGCAATCCCGCCGTACCGCTCGGTTCGCCGGCGTCGCTATGCCGGGTGGCAGTTGGGGTCACATAAGCGAACACAATATGCCGCGCTTTCTTGTGCCTGCGGGATATTTCGGCGATATAGGTCTTGGCGGCTTCTTCGCTATCAGTCGTAGATGCGTAGGCGATGAAGCGGGACTTTTTGACGATTAGCTCAAACATTGCTCTACTCCCGGCATTATTCCCCCTGTAGAGGTACAATAGATAGGCGAAAGAAAAGATGAAGCTGTATTTTCTTGATATATGGATTTCCATGTATCGGATTTTCGCGTTTTTCCGATATATAGATTTCCATATATCGGATTTTCGCCTTTTTTCGATATATAGAATCCCATGTATCGGATTTTCGCGTTTTTCCGATATATAGATTTCCATATATCGGATTTTCGCGTTTTTTCGATATATAGACTTACTCAGCAGTTTTGAAAGAATTAACGTAGTCTTTAAGCAGATACACTTTATTTCGGGAAAATCCCGTTGTTTCCTCTAAAAACCCATTTTTATACATGTCATTGACGATACCTGACACAGTTGCCTGCGGCAAATTTGCTTTTTCGCAAATATCTTTCATGCTAAGCATAGGTTCTAAATAAAACGCGTTCAAAATCGCCTGAACATTTTCAATTCTACCTTTAACATGGGGGGCTCGTTCGTTTAATTGAGAAACCACATGTACAGCTTTATTGAACTTGTCTTTCGCGCTTTTAGCTGTATCAATCGCCGCTGATAGGAAAAATTTTATCCAATATCCTAAATCGTTATCCTTACGGGGCTTATCAAGCGCGCTATAATAAAGCTCTCGATTTCTCTCGAAGTAGTCCGATATATAGAAACAAGGCTTTGCGATAACGCCTTTTGCCAGCAGATAGAGCGGGATTATAAGTCGCCCTACACGCCCGTTGCCGTCCAAAAACGGGTGAATTGTTTCAAATTGATAATGCACGATTGCCGCCTTTATCAGGTGAGGAATGTTGTTAGTATCATTATGCAAGAATTTTTCAAAATCTGAAAGAGCATTATCCATATCAACAATGCTTGGCGGAACAAAAATGGCAGTTGAGGGCATACTTCCGCCAATCCAATTTTGCGATTTGCGAAATTCTCCCGGCGTTTTATTTTCACCGCGAACGCCCTGCATCAAAACTCCGTGCATTTCACGAATCAGACGTAAACAAAGAGGGAATTGGTCTTTTGTTATACGGTTTATTCCATGTTGCAATGCGCGGACATAATTATTTACTTCCACATGGTCATCACGTTTTTCCGGCGAAACATCTTCAACGCGCATTAAATCTTCTTCAATGGAAGTTTTTGTGCCCTCAATTTTACTGGATTTATTCGCTTCGGTGCGTATGTGCATTTTGATATATAAGTCAATATTCGGCACAAGCTCGGCAAAAGCGTTCAGTCCGCCGATTTCACTACCGGCGCGTTCAAGCAACATATTCAATGAGGTATCGCTCCATTCCCAAGGAATGTCAACAGGAGCAGGGATAAAAGAATTGAAATCGCCTTGATTTGCATAACTGCCTGCGCGGTAATTCTCTAACTTCATATCAACGTCACCCTTTGCGTGTTCCTCTAATTACGAGCACACACGCTTGTAATCTGTTTTCGATTTGCGAACACAAGCGTTCGCAATCTTTATAACTTATTGTTTAGTATACCAAAGCTACATCAATAATAAAAGAAATACACACCAAAACTCAAAGGGTTTTCATGAAATCCAAAAGCGACTGCGCGATTTCGTTTGACAATTTGTCGGTTTTTGCCTCCACAAGCACACGGATTATCGCTTCGGTGCCCGAGGGGCGAATATGTATGCGACCGTAGCCGTCAAGCGCTTTTTCCTGTTTTGCTATCTCTTGCGCAAAAAGCGGGTGCGCGAGTATCCTGTCTCGCTGCTCGGAGCCTTCCGTAAGTTTGAAACTTGGCATGACTTGCGGGAGGCGGGGCACATCGCTGATAAGTTCGGATGCGGTTTTGCCCGACGAGACGAGGATATTTAAAAACATGAGAGCCGTAAGCTGGCCGTCTCCCGTTGTGGCAATATCGGAAAAAATGATGTGCCCGGACGACTCTCCGCCAAGATTACAGCTTCGCTCTTTCATCATTTCGAGAACATTTCTGTCGCCGACATCGCTGCGGTGAAATGTAAACCCGTTTTCGCGGGCGAAAATATCCATACCGGCATTTGAAACGACAGTGCCGATAAAAGCGTCGTTTTTGAGCTTGCCTGATTGCTGCATATCACGCGCAAACATTGCGAGCATCATGTCGCCGTCTATGATGTTACCCTTTTCATCAACAATAAGACATCTGTCCGCGTCGCCGTCAAATCCGATACCTATGCTAAATCTCCCCGATTTGATCATATCCTGCAAATAATTAAGATGCATTGAGCCGCAGTCGCGGTTGATGTTAACGCCGTCGGGCTCGTCGGCGATAATCTCAAACTCCGCGTGAAGCTGCCGAAAGAGTAGCCTTGCAGTCTCGGATGCCGCGCCGTTTGCGCAGTCTATGGCGATTCGCCCGCCATAGCGCGCGCCGACAGCGTGTGACGCGAGATATTTGACATATTCATTTGTGCGCACGCCATGCTCGATTGAAATTGTGCCAATATCGCAGCCGACGGCCTTTCTTATTTCGCTGTCATCATCAATAAGCCGTTCAATCAGCTCTTCAAATTCGTCGCTCGGCTTATATCCGTCGCTGCCGAATATCTTTATGCCGTTATACTCAAAAGTGTTGTGCGAGGCTGAAATAACTATACCCATATCCGATTGTGATTTTACGGTGAGGTATGCGATTGCGGGTGTCGGAAGTACGCCAAGCGAGATTACGTCAGCTCCCGCGCTGCAAAGCCCGGCGGCGAGCGCAGTCTCAAGCATATCACAAGAAATGCGAGTATCGCGCCCTATCATTACTACGGGTCTTGCGCGGCTCGCGGCCTCTTGCCGCTCGTTTGTCATCGCGGAGAGAGTGAGCGCGGTTGCCGCCGCTCTGCCTATTTTGAAAGCAAGCTCGGCGCTGAGTTTTTCTCCGGCAACCCCTCTGATTCCGTCTGTCCCAAAATATTTTCCCATAGTTTCTCCTTAAAGCGGATTTGATTTCGCAAAATATCAAAAAGTCAGTTGCTCGTGACCGGGATAAAGCAACCCTAAATGTTCGTACGCTTTGCGCGTGGCGCAGCGTCCGCGCGGGGTTCTCGTGAGATATCCCCGCTGCATTAAAAACGGTTCGTATACATCTTCTATCGTTATAGCTTCTTCGTTTATTGTCGCGGCAATGGTTTCAAGCCCGACAGGGCCTCCGTTATAATTTTCAATAATGCTGCCGAGCAAACGCCTGTCTGCGGAATCGAGTCCGATTTCGTCTATTTCAAGCATATGAAGAGCGTTTTTTGCAATATCCAAAGTGATGATACCGTCGCCTTTTACGTCGGCAAAATCCCGCAGACGCCGCAAGAGCCGATTGGCGACACGGGGAGTGCCGCGGCTGCGCGACGCGATCTCTCCGGCGGCGTCGTTTTCAATGGGTACGGAGAGGATTCCTGCGCTGCGCCGTATAATTGTCGCAAGTTCGTCGTCGCCGTACATTTCGAGCTTGAGGTCAATGCCAAAGCGGTCGCGGAGCGGCGACGACAACTGTCCGCTGCGTGTTGTAGCCCCGACCAAGGTAAAACTTTTGAGTTCTAAGCAAATCGAAGTTGCGGAAGGCCCTTGCCCGATGATGATGTCGAGCTGCTTGTCCTCCATGGCAGGGTAGAGTATCTCCTCAACAGAGCGGTTCATTCTGTGTATCTCATCTATAAAGAGGACATCATTTTCCTGCAAATTTGTGAGCAGCGCGGCGAGGTCTTTTGGTTTTTCAATAGCGGGCCCGGATGTTTTGCGCAGAGCAGCCCCCATCTCATTTGCGATTATGGCGGCAAGGGTAGTTTTGCCGAGACCGGGCGGCCCGTGTAGCAGCACATGGTCAAGAGGCTCGCCCCGGCGTCTCGCGCCCTCCAAGAAAATGGAAAGATTTTCTTTTGCTTTGGATTGGCCGATATATTCCGCGAGAGTTTGCGGGCGAAGCCTTGCTTCGTGCGCGTCCTCGCCGGTATACCGGGCCGACAGCAATACGGCTTGGGATTCCTCTTCGGGAAAAATCTCGTCACTAAAATTTATAGCCAAAACCAACCTCCCGTTATTATCTGCATTATCTGCCGCAGGGTACAGCCGCGCTCTCCCGGTACGGATATTATATGTTTAAAGTAATTTTCGCTATCGTGAAGAAAATCAGCAAGCTGCACGCGTCAACAAGCGTTGTTATCATTGGCGACGCCATGACAGCGGGGTCAAACTTGAGCCGTTTTGCAATTTGAGGGAGCATACAGCCCATGGATTTTGCGATCAAGACTGTACAGTAAAGGGATAATGACACGCTAAGCGCAATTACGATGTTTCCGTGCAGTATAAGTATTCTGATACAGTTGACGACGGCAAGCGCACCGCCGCACAAAACGGCAATTCTGATTTCTTTCCACCAAACCCTAAAGATGTCTCCCGATTCAACCTCGCCGAGCGCCATGTTGCGGATAACAAGTGTCGAGCTTTGCGCCCCGCAATTGCCCCCGGTGTCCATTAGCATAGGGATAAATGACATCAGAACTGTCACGCTGGCAAGCGCATCCTGAAATCCCTCAATTATAGTGCCGGTAATGGTTGCGGTAAGCATGAGGAGCATGAGCCAAGGCAGCCTGTTTTTTGTGAGCACCCATACGCTTGTTTTCAGATAAGGGTCATCGGAGGGCGATATAGCGGCCATGATCTCAAAGTCCTCCGTCGCTTCTTCCTCTTGGATTTCCAGCACGTCGTCTACCGTGACGATACCGACAAGCCTATGCTCATTGTCTACAATAGGCATTGCCAAAAGACCGTATTTTCTAAAATCGTTGGCGAGATTTTCAACATCTTCACAAGTTGTGGCATATATCACATCGCGATCCATAATATCACCGATTTTATCTTCGGGTTCGGCAAGCAGGAGGGTTTTTGCGGAAACAACGCCGAGCAGACGCCTTTGCGAATCTATGACATAGCAGGTATAAATAGTTTCCCTGTCAACGGCGATACGGCGTATGCGCTGAAAGGTTTCCTCGACGGTAAGGAATTCCTTAAGGTCTACAAATTCTATGGTCATAATGCTTCCCGCGCTGCCATCGGGATATTGCAGGAAATGATTTATCATGTTTCTTTTATTCTTTGGAAGATTGCGCAAAACCCTCTTTACGACATTTGCGGGCATTTCTTCGATAAAGTCTACGGCATCGTCGAGAAACAAATCATCAACGATGTGGCTGATTTCATAGTCTTGTATGGCGTTGACTATGCTCTCTTGCGTGCTGCCGGACAGGTTTGCGAACACGTCCGCCGCCGTGTTTTTTGAAAGCATCCGAAATTGCGTGACAAGCTGCTCGTCGTCGAGATTTTCAAAGTCTTCGGCTATATCGGCAGGGTTTGTGCTTTGCAATCGCTGACGAAGTGAGATAATATCATGTGCTTGCCCGTTATGCTCGGCATATTCGGCACGCTCCGTTTCCGCCTTTTGTAAAAGGCTGTCATTTTTTGATTCTGACATGTTATCTCACCCCCTCTCCGCGCTGTGAAGCAGCGCATGTTACACCACAGACCCTTCCTCGCCGGGGCTGGGTCACAATAGTAAATAGCGCGTTGCGCATACTTGATTATATCATATTATTGTGATATAATCCATACCATGATAAAGATTTCCCCATCAATTCTTGCGGCAGACTTTACAAAGCTGGGCAATGAGATAGAAAGCATTGCAAACGCCGACTATATACACTTTGACGTAATGGACGGGGTTTTTGTGCGAAACATTTCTTTTGGGTTTCCCGTACTCGAGTCAGTTCGCGCGATTACGGACAAGACTCTCGATGTTCACCTAATGATACAATCCCCGTCGCAATATGCCGCAAAGTTTGCCGCCGCCGGAGCTGACATAATTACTTTTCATATCGAGGCGGAAGAACCTGATGTATCTTGGCTTAACCCTGTAGCGTCGGATAGGGTGCGAAATACGATCGATACGATTCACTCATGCGGAAAAAAAGCCGGGCTTACGCTCAGACCGTCAACACCGGCGGCTGCCGTGATCCCATATATTGACAGGCTTGACCTTGTTTTGGTTATGACGGTTGAGCCGGGGTACGGCGGGCAGGAATTTTTGCCCCGGACATTATCTAAGGTGTCCGAGATAAGAGCGGCCATAGACCGCGTAAATCCGAAATGTGAGCTTGAGGTGGACGGCGGAATAAATATAGAGACTGCAAAGCTCTGTGTTTCGGCGGGGGCAAATGTGTTGGTCGCGGGTATTGACGTGTTTAGCGTGCCGGACAGAGCGGCTCATATAGAAGAGCTGCGAGGCAGCGTTTGAGAAACCGCGGCATGGGGATATAATATCGCCGGGAACCGGCAAAAAGGAGAAAAATGGATTATTTTCCGTCTGCGCTCGAAAACCTCATAGATAAGTTTGCCATGCTGCCGGGTATAGGCCGGAAAACCGCGCAGAGGCTGGCATTTTTTATGGTATCACTGCCCGATGAAGAAGCGGCGGCGTTCGCGGAGGCGATAAACGACGCGGTTTCTTATGTGCAATGCTGTAAAGTATGTATGAATTTGACGGACAGCGAGCTATGTATGGTTTGCGAGAGCGAAAGACGAAACCCCCGGATTGTATGCGTGGTGCCCGACCCAAAAGGAGTGCTTGCCATTGAGCGTTCACGCGAGTACGACGGCGTATATCATGTCCTGCACGGCGTTATATCTCCGATGAGCAATGTCGGGCCTGATGATATAAGGATCAAAGAGTTGGTTACGCGAGTTTGTGACGGGGGCGTTGATGAAGTTATAATGGCGACCAACCCCGATACGGAAGGAGAAACAACCGCAAGGTATATTTCACGCTTGCTGAAATCTTTTGACGTGAAAGTAACGCGCCTTGCGTATGGCATACCTGTTGGCGGAAGCCTTGAATATGCCGATGACGCTACTTTGATGCGTGCCATTGAAGGCAGAATGGAAATGTAAGAGCCTTTTTGCTGCCCTTTGGGCGTTAAACGCTAAACGCCGCGTCAGTTAGACAGGTAAGCCAAACAAATCTAATGAAAGCGAAAAACATACAATGGATGAAAAACTAAAAATTATCTTACTTGGCGGTCAGGGTGAGATTGGCAAGAACCTTGCCGTGTATGAATTTGGGGAGGACATGATAGTCGTAGATTGCGGCTTGGGATTTCCCGATGACGAGATGTATGGCGTTGATATTGTCATTCCGAATTTTGAATATTTGGTTATGAACAAAGACAAAATACGCGGAATCGTCTTGACGCACGGGCACGAAGATCATATCGGCGCGCTGCCTTATGTAATGCGCGAGATCAATGTGCCGGTATACGCAACGCCGCTGACGGCGGGGCTTATCGAAATCAAGCTCGCGGAACACAAGCTGCTCGAAAACGTAAAGATCGAAGTCAGAAAACCGGGCGACATAATAAAACTTGGTTTGTTTAAGGTTGAACTTATTCATGTAAACCACAGCATCCACGACACGGTAGCGCTTGCCATAAGAACGCCTGTCGGCATTGTTGTCCATACGGGAGATTTTAAAGTTGACACAACCCCTGTTTCCGGCGAAATGATAGACATTGCGCGGCTCTCTGAGCTTGGCAAAAATGGCGTGCTGGCGTTGCTGGCGGATTCCACAAATGTTGAAAAACCCGGCTATTCCACGTCGGAAAGCAAGGTCGGGGAGCGTTTTGACGAACTCTTTCAAAACTGTTCTAAACGTATAATAGTGACGACCTTCGCCTCAAATGTTCACCGTGTCCAACAAGTAATAGATTGTGCCGCCAAATATGGCAGGCGAGTTGCCGTCACCGGGCGCAGCATGGAAAACGCGCTGCGTGTGTCAACCGAGCTGGGGTGCGTGAAAATACCCGACGGATTGCTGATGGAGCTTGGCCAGATAAACAATTTGCCGGCGGACAGAACAGTTATTATAACATCGGGCAGCCAAGGCGAACCCATGAGCGCCCTGTATCGCATAGCGTTTTCGGATCATAAGCAGATCGAGATAAAATCCGGTGATAGGGTTATCATTTCGGCGTCGGCCGTGCCCGGCAATGAAGTGACCGTCAGCCGTGTAATTGATGAGCTTTTCCGGCGCGGAGCCGAGGTCATTTATGACAAGGTTTCGGAGCTTCACGTATCGGGGCACGCATATCAGGAAGAGCTCAAGATGATGCTTGCTTTAACGAAGCCCAAGTTTTTCATTCCCGTTCACGGTGAACACAGGCATCTTTGCATACACGCACGGCTTGCCGGGCAAATGGGTATCAAATCCGGCAACATCATCATCGGAGAAATAGGGCAAGTCCTCGAGCTTTCGGGCAAAAGTATCGCAAAAAACGGCACGGTGCCTTCGGGAAGAGTGCTGGTTGACGGCTCGGGCGATTTTGACGTGGATTCTGTTGTTTTGCGCGACAGAAAGCATTTGGCGCAGGACGGCATGATCGTTGTTATTGTGAATCTTTCGAGCGAGGACGGAAGCCTTATATCGGAGCCGGACATAATAACGCGTGGGTTTGTCTACGTCAAAGAGTCGGAAGATCTGATGAAAGACCTAAAGGATATGGTGATGGATACGATCGAGCGGGCGGCGCGTGAAATAGGCGGCAATCACAATGCCCTGCGGCGAGCCATACGCTCCGATCTTTCCAATTATTTATACAAAAACACAAAGCGAAAACCCATGATTTTACCCACCGTAACAGAGATATAGTATAACAAAATCATAATTTCCCCACTTTTATACCTTCGCTGTCATAAAATCATTCCTCCCCGATCAATTGCGTCCATCCGTGCGCAAACGATCGGACGCTCCGCGTCCATGCTCCGCTCTCGGAATGAATTTTATGACCGCTTTGTGGTGGGTTGCATTACTTCTAAAAACCTCTGCCGCACATTGGGGCTAAAAGAATACTCCCCTTATGATGTTGAGGGGAGTATTTTTACTTTGTCAACGGTTTTTATCGTGTCACCTCTGAGCAAGTACAGTGTTGCTTCGGCGAGTCTGTTTGAGAGTTCTTTTTTGTTAAGCGGGTGCAAGTCATTGTCCTCGCCTATGTCCGTTGTGACAATCATAGCAGTATTTGGGTAATTCAGAATTGTTGCCTGTTTTTCTCGGACAATCCGCCAGTTATCATTGAGTGCGCCCGCATCATAATTTGGCAGCTGCACCACAACAAAGGGCAGCTCTTTTCTGTGCTTTGCGCGTATGTACGACAGAAATTCAGCAAGCAGCTTGTCATATATGTATGGTGAGGAAGAATTACTCTCGCCCTGATACCACAAAAACGCAGATATTGAAAACGGCATTATCGGCGCGAGCATGGCGTTATATAATCCGCTCGGATAGTTAACAAACTGAGTGGCGGGCGGCAATTCGCAGGTTTCATAACCGTGTCGGTACGCCCAGTCACCGTCGAGAGAAATCTCTCCCGCCGCTGTTTTGAGCTTGTACTCCTTGCCTGCGGTAAATCCGCCGTATTCACGCTCGCTGACAACACGCACCGCAACTGTATTGCGCCCGCTGCGCAACACTCCTTGCGGAATGTCATAGGCTCGCGGCGGGTATTTGTACCATGTTTGACCGACAATAACACCGTTGAGATATACTGTGTCGCTGTCTGAGATTGTGCCAAGCAGAAGCCTTGCGGGGGAGTTTGCCATTTCATCGCCGATTTCAAAGGTTTTTCTAAACCATGTTGAGCCGAAAAATAACCCTATATCTTCTTCCCAATCCTTTGTAAGATTGCGGGTTTTCCAACCCATATCGTCATAATCGTCACTGAAATATTTATCGGCAAGCCCTTGGTCATTGTCAAGAACATTCTGTTTCCATTCGTTGACTCTTTTTTCGTCCTCTCGGGTTATAAGCTCTACGAACCCCTCGTGCTTGCACAACCGCAGAAGTTCGGCAGTATAGCCGTGAAAAACTGTTTCCGCTTCATTCATCCAGCTTTCAATTCGCGAACCGCCCACAGCACATTCAATCAGCCCGATAGGTATGTCTAAGGCTTTTTCTAATATGCGCGACAGATAAAATGACACGGCAAAAAAATTGTCAACGGTTTCCGGACTGACAGACCGCCAACTGCCCTTGCAGTCACTTCTCGGTGCGTGAAATTCATAATCCCGCTCCACCAGAAATGCCCGAATACGCGGGTTATGGGTCAGCCCCTTGAAATCGTCGTCATATTTTAACCGCACTCGGCTTACGGGCATTTCCATGTTGGATTGACCGCCAAGCATAAAGACACGCCCCACAAATATATCCGAGAGGGTTATGTCCCCAATGGTCATGTCATACGGACCGCCGTAATCGTTGGATAAAATAACCGCTTCCCATTTTCCGTCTTGAATGTCCGCATAGTATTTTTTCCCGCAAAAGGAGATTTCTACGGAGGTTTCCGCCGCTTCGCAGTCGTCGGCAGTCCCCCATATACGAGCGGTTTTTTCGATTATCATTCCTGAGCTTATTATTTTCGGTAGTTTTACGTTCAAAATCAGTCACACCTTAATATTATATACTGCGCTATATTTGATTCTTGTAGTTTGAACAAATAACAGTTTATCCGTAGAGAGGGCCGTAAACCTCGCAAGCCTTGTAATCTGCCGCGTCCGCGTTCATGCCAAACGCCGCCCAAGCGTGCGGGCGAAATGCGCGGGTTTCTTTAATGTTATGCAAGGAAACAGGAATCCTGAGCATTGAAGCGAGTGTTATTAACCTATCTCCGACATGACCGTAAACAGTTACGCTGTGGTTCGACCCCCAAGCCGCCATAACGCCGTAGACATCAGTAAACGCGCCATGCCCTGTAAGGTTCGGCACAAACCATGTCGTTGGCCATGTGGGGTCTGTTCTGTCTGTGAGAATTTTATGCGTGTCTTTATCGAGCAATACGGTTTGTCCTTCCGCGATTTGAAGCGTGGGACCAACTCCGTCAATTATATTTACACGAAGCATTGTAACAGGCATTGACGCGATATTGTCCCATGCGCTTGAATACCCGCCGCCCCTGAAATATGAATAGTCTGCGCGGCACCAACGCGTGGCATTCAGGCAAGCGGTAATGTCATTTTTTGTCATCTCCCACCACGGCTTCATCAGCCCCGCTCCGCTGTCATTTTTTGAGGCTCCCGTTCCGTCGAGCGCCGCCGCTCCGGAGTTAATCAGGTGTATAAAGCCTGCTGCCGCTTCGCCTTGAGGTTTTTTGCCGCTCGCTTTTTCTACCGCTTCGGGACTCCAATAGGTTCGGACATCATGAAACACGGGGGATGTGTCGGACACGAGCTTGCCAAAGAGCATTGCGGCACCGTTTAGCGTGTCATTTTCCGTAGCAAACGCAAAGGGCTCTCGTGCGCCGTTCCAGTCAAACGTCGAGGCTAAGATAGCCTCGCAGAAATCACCGTTCGGAAGCCAGTCCGTCCAATGCCTTTGCCCTTGAAATCCTCCGGCAACAGCATTTTTGCCAAGTGCTTCTTCGTGCCATCCCATTTCGGCGAGCTTCGGGTTTCCGTGCAAAATATCTTTTATAATGACCGTCATTTTTGCAATAAATGTCCAATCCTCGTCGGGGGGTATGACCTTAGATTTTGCGACTATTTCCGCAAGCTCCGCTTTCTCGTTTTTATCATAGCCCATTTTGCAGTTTGCTTTTATCCACTCCAACGCTTTTTCAAATTCGTTTTTGTCGTAAATTCCGATTTTCATACGCCTCAGAATCTCTGTTAAGTCCACCCACTCTGCCCGTATGCCCAAATATTTTTGAAAGAATGTTTCATTGCAGTAGCTTCCGGCAATCCCCATTGATACGCCGCCGAGATTTACATACGATTTATTTTTCATCCATCCCACAGCAACCGCACATTTTGCGAAAACGAGTATCTTTTCCGCTACGTCGGGCGGAATTGTGTCATCGCTCAAATCCTGCACGTCTTCTCCATAAATGCTGTATGCGGGCAATCCTTTTTGCGCATACGCCGCCATTACTGCCGCAAGATAAACCGCGCCCGGTCTTTCCGTTCCGTTAAATCCCCAAACGGCTTTTATCGTTTTCGGGTTCATGTCAAAGGTTTCCGACCCATAGCACCAGCTTGGAGTAACCGTTAATGTTGCCGCAACGTTTTCACGCGAAAATGTTTCCTCGCACATTGCCGCTTCTGCGCCGCCGCCGATTGTTGTGTTGCTGATTACGCACTCGACGGGCTTTCCGTCGGGATAACGCAGGTTCTGTGAAATTAGTGAGGAAGCTGACCTTGCCATGTTCATGGTTTTTACTTCAAGCGACTCGCGCACGCCGCCCCATCTGCCGTCAATCGTCGGGCGAATACCAATTTTTGGATAGTTCATTGCATAGCTCCTGTGTTGTTGGTTGCTTTGTTGTATATATAATTGTATGTCCGTTACCGCGCTTTGTCAACTGAAAAACGCAAAACGGCGGGGTGACTGCGGGGTGGTTGCAACATTGCCGCACTGCTTGCAAAATTATCATAAAAATTTTTTAAATTTTTTCAAAAAAAAGACTTGCTTTATGTAAACTTTCATGGTAAACTGATGGTTACCCAAAGGAAAAAGGAGTTTCCGATGCGCATAAAGTACCTTAAAACTACGATGTGCGCGGTGCAGAAAGGATGGCAATGACATGAATATTGCAGGAGTAACACAAACAGCTCAAGTTTTGCCGCAAACACAGACGCAAATGGAGCCACAAGTACAAAGCGCGGACATAGAGCGGGTTTCAGCGGTTGACTCGGTTCAGCTTAGCTCGCAGGTTTCTATGCAGGTTCTTGATATGGCGCAAACGCAATTTGAAAATGCCGCAAACGAACTCATCAGTTCTATGGCAGCCGCCACGGGAGTTGGCTCAAACTACGACATATCTGTATAACTTGCCGCTATAGGCATATTAAACTTGTGTTGCGCAAAAATTTAATAGTTATACGTCATAATATAACGTCGCGCTCATCGTGCGGCGTTATCTTTTGCAGATAGGGGCGATATTTCTTGACTATGTTGGTCAATATGCTTTACAATCTAATAAAGGGATAGTTAACGAAGCTGTGCAAAAAAGAAAGGGGATGAGCAATGTCAGATTTTAGCTTGGAAATCACAAACCTAACAAAAAAATTCGGGAAATTTACCGCGCTTGATGATATCAGCCTATCAGTAAAAAAGGGAGAAGTATTCGGTTATATCGGCCCGAACGGCGCCGGAAAAACGACCACCATTCGCGTACTGCTCGGAATATTGCAAGCGACGTCAGGAGGCGCAAAAGTATTTGGCATGGACGCGTGGAAAGAAGCCACCCACATACACAAGCGCATAGCTTATGTTCCGGGTGATGTCAACCTTTGGCCAAACCTTACCGGAGGAGAGGTCATTGACTTGTTTATTAGCTTGCGCGGCAGCTCAGACAAGGCAATGCGCGAAGAAATGCTTGAGGCGTTTGACCTTGACCCATCAAAGAAATGCAGAACATATTCCAAGGGCAACCGTCAAAAAGTCGCTCTCGTTGCCGCGTTTGCATCCGATGCCGACTTATATCTGCTTGACGAACCAACCAGCGGCCTTGACCCGCTGATGGGAGAAGTTTTTGTACAGCAAGTGCAAAGACTCAAAAAGAGCGGCAAAGGCATTTTCCTCTCAAGCCACATACTCAGCGAAGTTGAAAGGCTGTGTGACAGGGTCGGTATCATAATGAAAGGAAAGCTGATGCAGGTCGGCACGCTCGACGAACTCAAGCAAAAAGCCGCCGCGGAGGACGGCAAGCTCCCCGATTCGATGGAAGATTTGTTCATGCGCTATTACAAAGTAAGTGAAGCGGTTTAAGGAAAGGCGGTGTGAAGTTTGAAAGAGTTTTTTGCAGGAAGCCTTAAACTTACCCGCTTTATGCTGCGGCGTGAGCGCGTGACGTCTGTGGTATGGATTGTCATTTTGGTCTTTTTCTCCGCCGGACTTATACCTTTGCTTACCAATATGTTTGGTGATGATGCGGAGCGGGCGGCGCTTATTACCACACTTGAAAGCCCCGCAATGAGAGCCTTTATGGGACCGCTTTTTGATGGCGGGGATACCTTTGCCGGGCTGTATTCCGCTATGCTGCTGCTGTGGATGCTGATCACCATCGGAATAATGAACATATTTTTGATGACACGGCATACGCGAGCCGACGAAGAGCGAAACCGCACAGAAGTCGTGCGCTCGCTGCCCGTCGGACGCCTGTCAATACTCAATGCGGCTGTGCTCACGGCAATCGCGGTAAACGCTGTTATCGCCATAGTATCAGGTATTTGCATACTGGCGGTCGGCGCCGAGCACGGAATGGACTTTGAGGGCAGTATGCTTTACGGCGCCGCAATGGGCGTGTTCGGACTGTTTATGGCGGCAGTGACAGCCGTGTTCTGTCAGCTTTGCGTGAGCTCGCGGGGAGCTATCGGCTTTTCCTTTTTGTTTTTGATGATTGCCTATATGGTACGGATTATGGGAGACATGAATGTCGAAGATTCGGGGAGCATCCCGATTATGACGGCGCTGTCGCCAATAGGTCTTTTATTGCACGCGCGGACTTTTGTCAGCAATGATTGGCTGCCTGTCTTGGCGGTTTTGGCCATAACCGCTGTCGCTGTGGCGATTGCTTTCGCGCTAAACAGAGTCCGCGATATAGATCAGGGCTTCATTTCGGCGCGGCCGGGGCGCACTGAGGCAAAAAAAGGATTGCTCTCTCCTCTCGGCTTGTCATGGCGTTTGCTGCGAAATCCGCTAATAGCGTGGGTGTTCGGATTGTTTGCGATCGCCGTCTCATACGGAGCAATTTTGGGTGATATTGAGACTTTTCTCGAAAGCAACGAAATATACTATACCCTGATGGTCATAGACCCGGATATTTCACTGGCTGAAAATTTCGCTTCAACCATTATTGTAATGCTTGCTATTTGCTGCGTGATCCCCGTCCTGATTGCCTCTCTAAAACTGCGTTCGGAGGAGAAAGACGGGCGCATAGAGCATGTGCTCTCCCGCTCTGTCTCGCGTGTGCGCTATTTTGGCGGGTATACGTTTTTGGCTTTTGCCGTGAGCGTCGCCGCGACGTTTGCGTCCGCTCTCGGGCTATACGCGAGCGCCGTTTCGGTTATGGACACCCCTATATCTTTTAGTTTCTGTTTTAACGCTACAATGATTTACCTGCCCGCGCTGTGGGTGATAATCGGCCTTGCCGTTTTGCTGGTCGGGCTGATTCCGAGAGCGACGTTCATCTGCTGGGCAATGATGGGTTACTCGCTGTTTACGCTGTTTTTCGGGCGCATGATTCCAAGTTTGTCCGGCTGGATAGGCAAAACCACGCCTTTTGGATATATACCTTTGCTTCCGAGGGATTCTGTAAACTGGCTCGCTTTGGGCGCATTGACGCTTATTGCCGCTTGCCTCACCGCTATCGGGCTTTTTGCGTATAAGAAACGCGATATGACAGCGTAGGTGTAGTTTCTGCTCGCCACTGATTTTGTTAAAAATTATACGCTGTCATAAAATCATTCCTCCCCGAACCACTGCGTCATCCTTGCGCAGACGGTTCGGACGCTCCGCATCCATGCTCCGCTCTCGGAATGAATTTTATGACAGCTTAATAATTTTTAAACACACGGCCGGAAAATAATGCTTGCATTTGCTGAAAAAGTGTGATATTATTTCGTTCGTGCTTATTTTCATGCGCCGTGAGCACACCGCAAGGAACGTTCCGACGAGTGGGATTCCCCACTCTTTTTTCTGCAAAACCACAAGAAAGTAAATATAAGGAGTTTATTTTACCATGAATCGGGAGTTTTTCGCTGCAATAGCCGATATCGAAAAAGAAAAAGGAATACCGCAAGCCTACATGATTGATAAAATTGAGCAAGCGCTTTTGGCCGCGCTAAAAAAGGATTATCCATTGGAATCCGATTGTGCGCGTGTCGTGCTCGACCCCGTCGAAAAGACTGTGGATATGTTTTTGGAGAAGCAAGTCGTAGAAAAAGTTGACAATCCCAGAACGCAATATTCGCTCGAGCAAGCGCGTGAAATCATAAAAGGCATAAACATAGGAGACGTTGTCACCGAGCCTGTTGATAAAACCAGATTTGGGCGAATCGCCGCGCAGTCGGCAAAGCAGGTCATTGTTCAAGGCATACGCGAAGCGGAGCGGAACATGATCTATGACGAGTTTACGTCAAAAGAGCATGAAATACTCACGGGTATCGTGCAGCGTATTGACCCGCGCACCGGAAACGCGGCGATACAAATCGGTTCAAACTCCGAGCATACGGAGGCTGTTCTGTCGTCGAACGAGCGTATACCAGGCGAGCCGCTCCGCGACGGAGACAGGATAAAGGTCTATGTTATCGAAGTAAAAAAATCTACCCGCGACCCGCTCATTCTTATATCGCGCACGCACCCCGGCCTTGTAAAGCGGCTGTTTGAGCTTGAAGTCCCGGAAATCGCCGACGGCATAGTCGAGATACGCAGCATAGCCCGCGAAGCAGGAAACCGGACAAAGATTGCCGTCGAATCAAACGACCTCGCCATTGAACCGATTGGCGCTTGCGTTGGAACAAAAGGCGCTCGCGTGAACGCAATCGTCAATGAACTAAACGGCGAAAAGATTGACATTGTCAGATATAACGAGGACCCCGCAGAATACATCGCTTCCGCGCTGGCTCCGTCAGAGGTTATTGATGTCCTCATCAACGAGGACGGCAAATCATGCCGCGTCGTTGTCCCCGACAACCAATTATCTCTCGCGATAGGAAAAGAGGGTCAAAATGTCCGTCTTGCGGCCCGTCTCACAGGCTTCAAAATAGATATTAAATCGGAATCGCAAGCATGAAGAAAACGCCGCTTAGAATGTGCCTCGGGTGCCGGGAAATGAAAACCAAAAACGACCTTATTCGTGTCGTAAGAGCTCCCGGCGGGTCTGTAGAGTTGGATGCCTTGGGAAAAAGCAACGGGCGGGGGGCATATGTCTGTAAGGATAAAAAGTGTTTTGCGCGAGTGCAAAAATCAAACGCGCTGTCACGCGCATTAAAAACGGAAATACCAAAAGACGTGTTTGACGAGTTGGAGAAACAAAGTGGATAAAGCCCTTGGATTATTGGGAATAGCGAAAAAAGCAGGTTTTCTTGCCATTGGAGGCGAGGCTGCCGCAATTTCGGCCAGACACGGAAAAGCGCGGCTTATCATTTCGGCGTGTGACGCGTCCGAAAGAAGCGTTAGGCGGGCAAAAGAAAATTCGGCAATGCAAAACATCAAATATCTCCCTGTCCCATATACTAAATTTGAGCTCGGAAGCATTACCGGGCGGGGGTCTCCCGGCGTCATTGCCATATTGGATAAAGGGCTTGCCAAAGGATTTACCGATAAGCTGACCGAGGCCGGCCGGACGCTAAATTTGACGGCGCAAGCAAAAACAAAAGCGGAGACAAAGTCGGAAATAAAGGAGGGTGATGCGTTATGAGTACAATGTTTAAATACAGAGTTCACGAAATCGCCAAGGATTTCAATGTGACAACAAAATTGATTACGGAAATACTCACAAAATATGCTACAATGCCAAAAAATCATATGCACATCCTCTCCATCAAAGAGCTTGACATTATTTTCGCGTATTTGACCTTTAATAATCAAATCGAAGATGTTTCGGTCGTTTTATCCGAAGGCGCGCCGTTGCCCTCTCCTGCCCCTGACGGCGGCACAGGCGGCGATACAAAAGACAGCGCGTCGGCGGACGGTGCGCAAAGCGCCGACGGCGAGCCCGCCGCGGGCAAAACGTCAGACGGCTCATCCGGCTCGGGCGGCGCGGCAGGCGGCGCGGAAGCTGCAGCTGCATCCGGCTTGGATAAAGCCCCCGCGGCGCAGCAGGCGGCTCCGAAAAAGAAGATAGACAAACCGTTTATGCCCCATCTGACGCCGCAAAAGCGCGTTGTTGATACATCCGGCGCGACAATAAATATGTCAAAATATGACGAGCGGCTCGACAGCTTAGTACCCGAACGCGCCGAACGCATGAGATACGGCAAAGAAAAAATCGTCCGCAAGGCAAGGACGCCCATGCAAAACATGGCGCACGGCGCAAAAAAGCGTCAGGAAGAGCGCGACAGACTGCATAGGCTGCACCTTGAGGTTGCGAAGAAGGTTCCCGTCAAGGTTTTGATACCGGAGGAAATCGCCGTCGGAGACCTTGCCTCCCGTATGAAGAGAACCGGCGCCGAGGTTGTGCGCCAGCTTGTCAAGATGGGCGTTATGGTTTCTGTTTCCGATATAATTGACCAAGATACGGCGTCGCTTGTGGCTATTGAGATGGGCTGTAAGGTTCAGCAAGAGATTGTGGTGACTATAGAAGAACGCCTCTTTGATGACAGCGAGGACAAGAGTGAGGATTTGGTGCCGCGTGCCCCGGTCGTGGTGGTCATGGGTCACGTTGACCACGGAAAAACGTCATTGCTTGACAAAATTCGCAAAGAGAGCGTCGTATCGGAAGAAGCGGGAGGTATCACACAGCATATCGGGGCTTACCAGACTTCCATACACGGCAACACCATCACTTTCTTAGACACTCCGGGCCATGAGGCTTTTACGGCAATGCGCGCCCGCGGGGCAAGCATTACGGACATAGCAATTCTCACGGTCGCGGCGGACGACGGCATTATGCCGCAAACAGTTGAGTCTATCAACCACGCAAAAGCGGCGTCCATACCGATTATCGTCGCCATCAATAAGATAGATGTTTCGGGGGCTAATCCCGACAAGATCATGCAGCAGCTCACAGAATACGAGCTTGTGCCCGAGGAGTGGGGCGGCGAAACCATTGTTTGCCCGATTTCCGCAAAGACGGGCGAAGGCATTGACCATTTGCTTGAAATGATCATATTGACCGCCGAGATAGCGGAGCTTCGCGCAAACCCAAACCGTTTGGCTCGCGGAACTGTCATTGAAGCGAAGCTCGACAAGGGGCGCGGGCCGCTCATGACCGTGCTTGTTCAAAATGGCACGTTAAAACAAGGAGATACGATCATAGCGGGTACTGCCGTCGGCAATGTGCGCGTGATGATGTCCGATTCCGGTGAACGTATAGAAACGGCGGGGCCTTCCGTCCCTGTGGAAATTTCCGGCCTGTCCGAAGTTCCTCTTGCCGGGGATATGTTTAATGTCGTCACGGATGAGCGTATGGCAAAAGAATTGGCCGAAGAGCGAAGGCATGAAAAGCGCGGCATAGCGGCGGGTGTAATGAAGGTTTCTTTGGAAGATTTGTTTGCGCGTATTCAAGAGGGCGAGCTCAAGGATTTGAACATTATCGTCAAGGCGGACGTTGTCGGAAGCGCGGAGGCTATAAAGGCTTCTTTAGAGAAGCTGACAAACGAAGAGGTTCGCGTGCGTGTTATTCATTCCGGCGTCGGCGCCATCAGCGAGGGTGACATCATGCTCGCGTCCACAAGCGGCGCTATTATCGTCGGCTTTAATGTCCGCCCGGACAACGCCGCCCGCGACAGCGCCGTTCGCAGCAATGTTGATGTGCGTATGTATCGCGTCATCTATGAGTGTATCAACGAGATCGAGCTTGCTATGAAGGGTATGCTTTCTCCCAAGTTTCACGAGGTCACATACGGGCAGGCCGAGGTTCGCGATATATTTAAGTCTTCCGCCGCCGGTACTATTTGCGGCTCATATGTGCAAAACGGTAAGATTATTCGCAGCGGTAAGGCGCGGGTGGTGCGTGACGGTATCGTCATCCACGAGGGCGAGATTGCTTCGCTGCGGCGTTTCAAGGATGATGTCCGCGAGGTTTTGACAAACTATGAATGCGGTATTTCGCTCGAGAAATTTGACGATGTTAAGCTCGGCGATGTCATTGAGTGTTTTGCGATGGAGGAGATTGTAAACATTTAGTTATGAATAGGACGCTCCGCATCCGTGCTCCGCTGTCGGAATGATTTTTATTGTGATTTTCTTCGGTCATAAAATCATTCCTCCCCGATCAACTGCGTCATCCTTGCGCAGACGATCGGACGCTCCGCATCCGTGCTCCGCTATCGGAATGATTTTTATGACCTCAGGTTACATAGGAAGTGTGTTATGAATAGACTTTTTCGTATAAATGAAGACATACAGCGCGAGCTGTCGGTTTTGCTGCGCAATATCAAGGACCCCCGCGTAAAGCAGGGCATGATAAGCATAACCGCTGTGGAAACGACGGGCGATTTAAGTTATGCAAAGATTTATCTTAGCGTATATAATTTAGAATCTGAGAAGAGTTTTAAGGCGGGTTTGAAGTCTGCGGCAGGTCATTTGCGTTATGAGCTTGGCAAGGCTCTGTCTCTGCGGCATACGCCCGAGCTTATTTTTATTCTTGACGATTCTATAGAACACGGTTCAAAGATCAACACGATTTTGAGCGAGCTGAATACGCACAGTGAGGTCTGACTATGAGCGCACGATTTTCTATTATCGAAACGGCGGCTTGGTTTAAGGAGCGGGATAATTTTTTGGTTTTGACTCACAGGCGTCCCGACGGCGACACTTTGGGAAGCGCGGGTGCGCTTGCGCAGGGTTTGCGCGAGATTGGCAAGCGCGTATTTTTGCTGCACAATCCCGAGACAACCCCGCGCAACGAAAAATTTGTCAGCGATTATTGGGTTTCGGGCGATTTTGTGCCGGATCATATAGTGGCTGTAGATACCGCGTCTGTGGGTTTGTTTCCGCAAAATGCTTTGTGCTATAAAGATGATGTGTCACTGTGCGTTGATCATCACGTTTCAAACACGGGATATGCGAAACTTCTTTGCTGCTATCCCGATTACGCGTCATGCGGAGAGATTATTTACGAGATTTTGACGCAAATGTCCGGCGATGTAAGCGTGCAGTCCGCTTTGCGCCTGTATGTGGCTATCTCGACGGACACCGGCTGCTTCGTCTATGGAAACACCACAGCAAACGCGCTGAAAACAGCCGCATTGCTCATTGAGCGCGGCGCGCCGCATAAGGAATTGAACAAGCTGCTCTTTAGGACAAAGACACGCGGGCGCATTGCTATAGAAGGTATGTTGTACAACAATATTGAGTTTCATTTTGACGGCAAGGTCGCTATCACTGTGATAACAAGGGATATGATGAAAACCTCCGGCGCGGTCGAAGATGACGTTGATGATATTTCCGGTATTCCGACCTCTATAGAGGGTGTTGATGTCGGCATAACCATACGCGAATTATCTTCCGCAACCGACTGTAAAATTTCTGTCAGATCGTCCGGGTCTTTTGACGCCAGCCGCCTGTGCATTCATTTTGGAGGCGGAGGGCACCGCTCGGCCGCGGGCGCGTCCATCGCAAAAACAATTGAGGAGATCAAAGCGGAGCTGCTAAAAGTCTTGGGCGGCGCGGACGGCTTGCCCGGCTCGCCGTGATATGGTTTTTGGAGATTGCCTTTAATGAAACATAGCGGAATCCTCATTATTGATAAACCCGCGTCTTTTACATCACATGATGTAGTCGCAAAGCTGCGTGCGGCTTTGCGGATAAAGCGCGTTGGTCACGGCGGTACGCTCGACCCAATGGCGACCGGAGTGCTGCCTGTTTTTATTGGCCGCGCAACGCGGGCGGCGCAGTTTTGCGAAAACGCCGAAAAAGAATACATTGCGGGGCTGCGGCTTGGCATTGTGACTGATACGCAAGATATAACGGGCACGGCTCTCAGCGATAGTCCGCATACTGCAGGCATTTGCGATGTCCGCGCTGTTTTGCCTCTTTTTCTTGGCGAGCAAAAGCAACTGCCGCCAATGTATTCCGCGATTAAGATTGGCGGAAAAAAATTATATGAGCTTGCGCGGCGCGGAGTGGAGATAGAGCGCGAGGCGCGTGATATTACAATATCAAAGATAGAGCTGATAGAGCCTTCAAAGTCCGCGCTATGCCGCGAAGAGGGCGGTGATTTTCCGGGCGGCGACATTTTTCTTCGTATTGTTTGCTCTAAGGGAACATATATCCGTACATTATGCCATGATATTGGCGCAAAACTCGGTTGCGGCGGCGCTATGTCATATCTGCGGCGGACAAGAGTCGGTGCTTACTCCGCCGACGCCGCGCACACGCTAAAAGACGCGCTTTCAAGCATATTGTCCGGGTCGGCGGGTGATATTCTTTGCCCCGTTGACAGTATGTTTTCCCGCTATCCTTCGATAATTTTGAGCGAGGCTGACGCGCAAAAGGTCAAAAACGGAGCGCGGCCGCGTATTAAAAGCACGGAGCAGGGCCGCGTGGCGTCCGGTGTGCGTGAAGAGTCCATATGCGAAGCGCCCGGTGTGCGGGAAGAGCCTTGCGCAAGGGAGCTACCCGTAGGCAGATACAAGGTTTACGCGCCAAACGGCGAATTTTTGCTCATCGGCGAGCTAAAAAACGGTGAGCTTATAACTATCAAGAGTTTTTTTGAGGTGTAGCTATGGCAAATGTCAAACGCGTCATTGCGCTTGGTTTTTTTGACGGAATACACATCGGGCATATGGCCTTGCTCCGGCGTACGCTTGAAATCGCAAGCGGCAAGGATATTACCCCCTGTGTTATCACCTTTGACGCGCTGCCTCAAAATTTGATCAACGCCTCGTCCTCTCCCGTGCCTTTAATAAATTCACCGCAGGACAGAGCCGGTTTAATCTCACGTCTTTTTGGGATAGATGATATTATCTTTTTGCGCTTTGACAAAAAATTGGCGGCCATGCCTTGGGATGAGTTTATTGATTTTTTGGCTATGCAGTATGGGGCGCGTCATTTTGTTGTGGGCGGTAACTTTAGGTTTGGAAGCGGCAGAGCCGGAAACAGCGCGGCGTTAGAGCAAAAATGCCGTTTGGACGGTTTGGGCTGTGATATTATCGAAGATGTCATATATGACAATGTCGTCAGCAGCTCGACGTATATCCGCAAATTGCTAGCTTGCGGCGGCACTGAACGCGCCAACGCTTTCTTGGGTCACGCACATATTTTGACCGATATTGTGCGCCGCGGGGAGCGTCTGGGTAGAAATCTTGACGCTCCGACAATAAATATGCGCTTTGCCCCCGGTGTATTAGTGCCGGCTTTTGGGGTTTACGCAACACGGGTCTATATCAACCTTTGCGGCGACGAACGCACCGTCGGCACTCGGCGCCCCGACGCTCGCGCAGCGGGGATCACCTCATACCGAGGTGCGCCCGTCGCCGCTATAGACGATGGGTTGCTTGGTGTTACAAATATTGGCGTCCGCCCGACAGTTGATGATTCGGGAAATATTACTGTTGAAACGCATATCCCCGATTATAACCATGACCTGTATGAGCGCAAGGTGCGCGTGGAGTTTTACAAGCGTCTGCGCCCTGAAATCAAATTTTCTGATATTAAAGAGCTAAGAGCGCAAATCCAAAAAGACTGCGCCTTGGCAAAGGCTTACTTTGATAATAGGTGAATTGGGCGATAATCTCTTCCGGGCAATTTTACATAAATCTTTCACACATTTTACTTTATACTGCAAGTGGATTTTACATTGGCTCTATATAATATGCGGCGTCAGTTTCATATTATATGGACAATTTTTTATCCAAAGATGATCAAGCTCGACATGCACTTGATCAGAGATATTGACAAAGACGAAACAAAGCAGCTGCTCTGCAAGGCTATGGTAGATTTTTGCAAGAGCGCGGGTATTCTTTCGGTTGCCGAAGGAGTGGAAACGGAAGAGGAGCTTGAGACGCTCATTTCACTCCGCACGGACTACGCGCAAGGGTATTTTCTGGGGATTCCGCGTTTTTCATTTGCGCCGATAGCGTCGGAAAAGGTTGATATGATTCAAAGGCTTGCCATGCAAAGAACCTATAAGCAGCTCTATAATCCTATTGTTGTGGAGCGGGACGGAACGCATATCGGCATAGTGACGGTAAAAGACTTGCTTGACACCTGTACAAAAATCGAAGTGGATGCCGCTATGCACTCTAATCCATTGACAGGTTTGCCGGGCAATTTGCTGCTCGAGAAGGAAATTACAAGCCGTATTTTTGCGGATGCGCCATATTGTATAACATATTATGATATAGATAATTTTAAGGCATATAATGACGCCTATGGATTTCAAAACGGGGATTTGATGTTAAGCCTTACCGCCGAAATACTAAAGGATCGCGCTAAGAAAAATGAATTTATCGGGCATATCGGCGGCGATGATTTTATTGTCATTTGCGATTATCATGAGGGTAAAGAGTATTGCGAGGGGGTCATTGACGAATTTGCGAGAAAAGTTACCAACTTGTACCGTGATGAGGATGTTAAAAACGGGTATATCATAAGCAAAAACAGAAACGGCGTGACAGAGAATTTTCCCATAGCGTCCCTTTCTATCGCGGGGGTGTCGAACAGAGCCACCTTCCGGCCTTATTTGAATGTTGATGAGTTTTCCCACGCTGTGGCGCAGCTGAAAAAGAAGTGCAAAAAGCAGCTTGGCAATTATTTTGAGATAGTATAAAAACCTATTACGAGTGTGCGCTAACGCAAAAAAGACGAGTGTACGCTAACGCAAAAATAATGTTGACAGGGTTTTTTCGATGTGATACTATGAGTATATAAAAAGGCGCTGCCGGTAACGGTTAGCCTAAAAGTAAAGCGAAAATAACTGCTTATCTTGTTAGGACTGGGCGGTTATTTTCTGTTGTCCTTGCCGGACTTCCAAGCTATGTAAATCGCAATGATTGCGAGGACAAGCGAAAGGATTTCGTACACTGACAAAGGCATCACCTCCCTTCGGAGGATTAGCTAACCGCTACCGTCACAGCGTCTCGCTTGCGAGACGGGGCAACGCCGATTTTCATTATATTTCGGATTAACCAAACTGTCAAGGGTTTGCTTACGCAAATTACGAGTGTGCGCTGCGTGGAGCGCTGAATGTTGTACGCCAGCCCCTTGCGCTCGAAAGTTTGCAATCTTTTTCGCAATATTTCTAAAAAATGCAAAGTTTTTATTGCATTTTGCCGTCATTTGTGATAAATTGACAGCCTCAAGGCCATAATAAGAGGCCGCAGCGACCGTGAGAGTACGGGAATACAATCACGGCGAATGTAGGAATACTCTAAACCCTAAGCCTACAGACACGGAAAATCCGCCGCTTACGACCATTATCAGTATACCTTTTCATCTCGGTATTTTCAAGCTGATTTTGTGGTTTCCGCGGCAGGCTATCCGCAATAAACGCTGAATGTTTACATCGGCGCAGTAGGCAAAGCCCGCTTCGCGGGCTCTGGCAGTCACTTGCGTGATTGCTCGGGAACTATATGCCCTTTCTGCGCGCGTTTTCATTATGGCCTTTTGCTAAAAATAAACAAACAAAACAAGAAGAAACAAGGAAAGACAAGGAGAGGAAAAACCATGAAAAGAAAATTATTTAGACCCATCGCAATCATACTTATGACCGCGCTCGCGCTGTCGCTTACCGTAATCCCGCTCACGGCTGTGGCGGAAGAAGACCCGCTGATAGTGGTAATGAGAGGGTCGGGTACTGTGCCGTTTGAACTTTCATTTGAGGAAGATAACCCTGGAGAGACTGCTGTTTTGCTTTGGGCCGGCTCACCAAACGCCAATTACCCGGATATTGACTTGCAGATTGACTTCTACTTTGTAAACATTGGCAACATAAAAAGCAACAAAATAAAGCTAACCTTTGCTGACGATATAACTGCAGTTGCAAATGAAAACCGCAATAACATCTCTGCGCTTACAGGAACTGATACTAACATAGCCGAAATCACAATAGCTTTTGTAGGCAATGATAATGATAAGGAGGATGAAGTTTTAATCCTTCCAACGATAACCGTCGGCTCTGATAAATATACTATAAATATTTGCCGATTTGCAGGTTTAATAGTGCCTGCATCTTCCGTCGCCGGTGCCAGCAATATGATGGTAAATGATTTTGCTGTAAACAGTTCAGGTTCATCGCTAATTGTCACGGGTGAGGAAACATCTACTGTAACATTTACGCTAAAAGCAAATTATGAAGTTGTTTCAATTGCCTTTGGGGACACTGATCTTGATTTGGACCTTGATGTCGAAGTAGACGGTCGCGACTACAGCTTTGACATTGACACGAGTGACCTTCTGAATGTTTTTCCGCCGGTTTTAGACATCAAGTACATATACAACGCGCCGCCGACTTCGTCCGCTCCCCCGTCCGCACCGTCAATGCCTTGGACAGACCCCGAGCCGAACACGCCGGATTCTTTCCTCGCGTCGCTGTATTTCGCGGCGCTGGGACGCACTCCCGATGAGGGCGGTTTTGACGATTGGGCGGACGCGCTCGAAAGCGGCGCAATGACCGCCACCGACGTCGTCTACGGTTTTGTGTTCAGCCCCGAAATGGTAAACAAAAACCTTAGCGATGAAGAATATGTCATAATGCTCTATGCCGCGTTTTTCGCGCGCGACCCCGACGAGGGCGGCAAGGCGCATTGGCTCGGCCGGCTCGCTTCCGGCGCCACACGCTACGACGTATTTCTCGGCTTTGCGAACTCTGTGGAGTTTGACGTATTTTGCGACGCCCACGGCTTCGTGAGGGTGTAGGGGATATTGCTAAATAGAAAGGTCCGCTCGTGGCTGACGGAGAGCTTCGTAGCGGAATAAATTAGAGGCTGTAGGCGAAATGCCGGATAAGGTCGAGCACTGTTCGAGCGGAGCGAGTTTGCGAAGACCCCGGCATGAGCCGTACAGCCTCTATTTATGGAGGTCTGAAGCTCTACGTTAGTCATGAGCGGACCTTTTGCGTTATTGCAAAAATGGGATGATTTTACCTGTTGCAATTTGCTTCGTGCTATTGTAAAATAGCAGGGCAATCAAATATCGGGGTGTGGCGCAGTTGGTAGCGTGCTTGACTGGGGGTCAAGAGGCCCGGGGTTCAAGTCCCCGCACTCCGACCAAATCAAAAGAGCTGCGATGCGGACAAACGCGCCTCGGCTCTTTTTTGCCGCGCCCCATAATTTAACATAGATTTTACAAAACCCTGCGTTTGGATTTTACATTGCGATTGTATTATGTATTCGAAACGCAAGTCTAAATAAAAAATTGTATGGAGGAAATACAAAAATGAAAAAACTTTTAGCCCTTATTATCATCGCAGCTCTTATGACCGTAGCAATAGCGGCATGTGGCGACAGCGGCACAGAGCCATCGGGCGGCGACACAACCCCGGTCACAACACCGTCCGGCGGCGGAAACGACAGCACGCCCGCTAACGGCGGCGGCACAGACCCCACTCCGCAGCAGACAGACGCTTTTGACGCAGACCGCATAATCGGCGTATACACCCGCGAGGACGGCAGCGGCACACGCGGCGCGTTTGTTGACATCACCGGAGTAGGCGACGATATGTATGTCGAAGCCGTAGTGCTCACCGCGACCGCTGAAATCCGCACCAATGTAGCCGAAAATCTTTATGGTATCGGATATGTTTCGCTCGGTTCATTAAACGACACCGTAAAAGCCCTTGACATAGGCGGCATCAAAGCCTCTACGGAAACGGTTTTGGACGGAACTTACCCCATCTCCCGCCCGTTTATTATCATGACAAACGATGAAAACGACGGCGACGAACTGGTGCAGGATTTTATAAACTTTGCACTCTCGGCGACAGGTCAGGAGATGTCGTCCACCAGCTGGATTAGCCCGATTGACGGAGCGCCGGAATATCAGGCAAGCGGACTTAGCGGTACGCTGAAAATCGGCGGATCAACTTCCGTTGACCCACTCATGCAGCTTCTGGCGGCTGAGTACAAAGCCTTAAACTCTGACGTGAACATTGAGATTTCCGGCGGCGGCAGCGGCGTTGGTATCAGTGAGGCTATTGACGGAATCGTAAATATCGGTATGTCGAGCCGCGAACTCCGAGACAGCGAGAAACCGGACCTCAACGAATATGTCATTGCCCTTGACGGCGTGGCGGTAATAGTAAACAAAGACAACCCGGTAGATGGTATGGATATGGAAACAGTAAAGAACATCTTTATCGGCGAGATGACCAAATGGAGCGAAATCATTGGATAAGCAAGAACTCGATGAGCGAAGATCGGCGAAGCTGTCATCGGATAAGCAAAAATCAGATAAACCCAGATTAATAAACAAAGAACGGATCATGCGCGGCGTATTCTTCGCCGCCGCGCTTGCTTCCATTTTGGCGGTAGCCCTTATATGTATTTTTCTCTTTGCGCAGGGCATACCGCCGCTTGCCGAAATCGGCGTGTTTGAATTTTTAAGCTCCGACAGATGGAGACCCACCGCATCCGAACCGTCATTTGGAATACTTCCAATGATACTCGGCAGCATATATGTTACGGGCGGAGCTATTTTGCTCGGCGTCCCGATAGGTATTCTGACGGCTATTTTTATGGCAAAGATGTGCCCCCGCCAGATTTACCGCTTTGTCAAACCGGCCATCAGCCTCATGGCGGGCATACCGTCCGTAATATTCGGTTTCTTTGGTATGATGGTCTTGGTTCCGGCAATATTTGAACTCTTTGGCAAGCGTTTTGACATGATGAGCGGAAACAGTATGCTTGCCGCGTCAATCTTGCTTGGCATTATGATACTGCCAACAGTTATCAGCATTGCGGAAACCAACATACGCGCTGTGCCGCAAGAGCTGTATGAGGGGGCTATCGCTCTCGGGGCAGGGCATGAACGCGCTGTTTTTAAGGTTATTGTGCCAGCCGCACGCTCCGGCGTCATGGCGGCGATTGTGCTCGGCATAGGCCGGGCTATCGGCGAAACGATGGCTGTAAGGATGGTCGCGGGAAATCAGCCCGTACTCAGGCTGCCCTATGAGTTTTTCACAGGGGTTCGCACCTTGACTTCAAACATAATTTTGGAGATGGGGTACGTGGAGCGCGGCAGCTTGCATTTTGGGGCGCTTGTCGCGACGGGCGTTGTGTTGTTTGTCTTTATTTTGATCATCAACCTGTTGTTTTCGATTCTCAATCAGGACAAAGAATATAACTCGGTCAAGAAAAACAAGAAAGGGGCAAAATCACAGTGAAATCTTTCTTATTGTTTGTCTCGCGTAAAAAACCTTCAGACTGGGTTCGCTTCCTTTTAGTGTGGGCGGCGGGAATCTCCACAATCGCCATCTTGCTCTACTTGGTCATCTTTATTTTGGTCAGAGGCATACCGCATATAAACCCGGCTTTGTTTGAGCTGGAGTATACGCCGGAAAATCAGTCGCTTTTGCCGGCTCTCATTACTACTGTGCTGATGGTGTTTTTGACGCTTCTTATTGCCGTACCTTTTGGCGTAGCCACGGCGATATATCTCGTCGAATACGCGTCGCGCGGCAGCCGCTTGGTAAAAGCTATCCGCATGACGACGGAAACGCTCGCGGGCATCCCGTCTATCGTTTTTGGGCTGTTCGGCTATATTTTCTTTTGCTCTTGGCTCGGCTGGGGAAAATCAATTCTCGCGGGTTCTTCCACCTTGGCTATTATGATACTGCCGCTGATTATCCGCACTACCGAAGAGAGCTTAAAGTCTATCCCCGACGCTTATCGGGAGGGTTCTTTCGCGCTTGGCGCGGGACGCTTGCGCACTGTTTTCCGCGTTATTTTACCTTCGGCAACCCCCGGCATTTTTGCCGGTGTTATCCTTTCGGTGGGGCGTATTGTCGGTGAAACGGCGGCGCTTTTGTTTACCATAGGGAGCGTTATTCAAATCCCCAAAAGTTTGTATTCGCAAGGCAGGACATTGGCTTTGCATGTCTACAATCTCGCAACGGAGGGGCTTTACACAAATCAGGCATATGCGACTGCCGTTGTTTTGCTTGTCGTTGTGCTTTGCATAAACTGGCTGTCCTCGAGGGCGGAGCGAAAATTCGCGGACAAGCTAAAATAATTTCGGATAGCTCGGCTCGAAAAGTTTTTTGGAGGTTGCCAATAACAAACAACAGCGGAAAACACGGAAATTATCAAAAGGAAATGTGATATGGAAAAATTTAAGCTGCAAAATATAGATTTATGGTATCGTGATTTTCAGGCGCTCAAAGATGTCAGCATGGATATTCGCGCCAATCAGATCACCGCGTTTATCGGGCCGTCGGGCTGCGGCAAATCAACGCTCATAAAAAGCATGAACCGCATGAACGACCTTATAGAGGGCTGCAAAATTACGGGCAAGTTTTTGTTGGACGGAGAAGATATATATGGTAATATTGATGTAAACCTGCTTCGCCGCCGCGTCGGTATGGTTTTTCAAAAGCCAAACCCATTTCCCATGAGCATATATGACAATGTCGCGTTCGGGCCGCGTACGCACGGAGTTAAAAGCAGATACCAGCTTGACGGCATTGTGGAAAAAGCCTTAAAGGACGCCGCGATTTGGGAAGAAACAAAAGACAGGCTAAAAAAATCAGCGCTCTCACTGTCGGGCGGACAGCAGCAGCGTTTATGTATAGCAAGGGCGCTTGCCGTGGAGCCGGAGGTACTCTTGATGGACGAGCCGACAAGCGCGCTTGACCCGATATCAACATCAAAAATAGAAGACTTGATGTCGGAATTAAAAATGGAGTATACTGTAGTCATAGTCACGCACAATATGCAGCAGGCGACGCGCATATCAGACTACACGGCATTCTTTCTTTTGGGCGAAATGATCGAGTTTGGCGAGACGGAGCAGATTTTCTCCATGCCAAAGGAAAAGACGACTGAAAACTATATATCGGGGAGGTTTGGATAATGCGCGTTAAATTTGATGAACAGCTTGCTATGCTAAATGACATGATGATAGAGATGGGCGCGTTGGTTGAAAAAGCCATCAATCTTGCTATCGGCGCGCTCGAGAAGCAAGATGCGCAGCTTGCGAAAGACGCGATAGCTTTTGATAACGAGATAGATCAAAAAGAGCGCGAGATCGAGGCTTTGTGCTTGAAGCTGCTTTTGCAGCAGCAGCCTGTCGCCGCCGATCTTCGTTTTATATCATCGGCGCTCAAAATGATTACCGACATGGAGCGCATCGGCGATCAAGCCGCAGATATTTCGGAAATTACAAAAATGTTGACCGGCTCTCTGTATAACGGCAATTTGGAACACATACCGCAAATGGCGGAGCAGGCGGCAAAGATGGTGACACTCAGCATTGACGCTTTCGTCCGCCGTGATTTGGAGCTTGCGCGGTTTGTCATAGAGTCTGATGATATTGTTGACGAACTGTTTGTGGCGGTGCGGAAAAATTGGGTGAAGCGTATTCATGACGGCAGCGCGGACGGTGAGATAGCCGCGGATATGTTGATGGTCGCCAAATATTTAGAACGTATCGCAGACCATGCGGTCAATATCGCAAACTGGGTTGTTTTCTCGCTTACGGGATCGCATGTTTAAAGCGCATTGACAAGGAGGACAGGGTATGCAAGGCGCATACAAAAAAGCAATCATATACGCGGCGGAGGACGACGAGGGTATCCGCGACATCATCATATATGCTTTGCAATCGGCGGGCTTTGACGCGCAAGGCTTTGAGACCGGAGAAGAGTTTTTTGACAGGCTCGGCGGCACTGTGCCAAATCTCGCGATCCTTGACGTCATGCTCCCCGGCGAGGACGGGATATCCATCCTCAGGCGGCTTCGCGGAGCAAACGTCACCAAGGACATTCCCGTCATCATGCTCACGGCAAAGGATACCGAGCTTGACAAGGTAAAAGCTCTCGACTTGGGCGCGGACGACTATATATCAAAGCCGTTTGGCGTGATGGAGCTTATTTCCCGCGTAAAAGCGGTGCTGCGCCGCACTATGCCGGCGGATGCTCCCGGTGAGAAGATAATAATCGGCAGGCTGACCGTTGATAATATTGGCCGTGACGTATACCTGCTCGAAAATAACGCGCTTGACCAAGACAATAAAATTCAAAAGATAGATTTATCCTATAAGGAGTATGAATTATTGCTCTATCTTGCTCAAAACGCGGGGAGGGCATTGAACCGTGACAGTATTATAAACGCGGTGTGGGGATATGATTTTGAGGGTGAAAGCCGCACCTTAGATGTGCATATACGCTTGCTCAGGCAAAAGCTCGGCTCGGCGCGAAAATATATAAAAACAGTACGCAACGTCGGGTACAAGATGGAGGCTGATGAGACCTAAACGCGACGCAATGTTGGATATAAAATGGAGGGAGATGACTCCTAAACACGGCGCGTAGCGCCGGAAAGGATCGTATAATAATGAAAAAGAGGATTTTTTTGAGCTTTCTCGGGGCTTTGCTGCTTTGCGTCTTGCTGCTGACAACGTCATTTACCCTTATAATGTTCAACATAAATAGGGATCAGGAAAAGGCCGCCGCCCGTGACAGAGCCGTAATATTGGCCGATTTTCTAAATCTTGGCATTGCGGGAGCCGTGTCCGACAACATAGTGCTCGGCAATTATGCGCGGCACGACGCAAATTCCGCGAGAATCACGATAATTGATTTTGACGGAAAAGTTTTGCTCGACAGCAAGGGCGATGCCGCACTTATGGATAACCACAGCGACCGTGAGGAGTTTATTGCGGCAATCCAAAGCGGGAGCGGGGACGCGATACGCCATTCGGAGACACTGGCTCTCTATACTTACTACTGCGCCATCTTGCTCGACGATGGCCGCGTTTTGCGCGTGGCAATGGATATGAGCAATATTGACGGTGTTATTTATGCGATTATCCCGGCGATCATTGGCGTCACTCTCCTTATTTTGGTGGTCGGAATTGCCTCGGCGCACAGGCTCACCGTAAACATAATCCGCCCCATCGAGCATATTGACTTGAGCAGCGAGGCGATCGTGCCCTATGACGAGCTTGTGCCTTATCAAAGAAAAATAGACAGGCAAAAGCAGGAAATATCCGAGAAAATCTTCGCGCTGCAAGAGCGCGCGGACACGATAGAAATCATTACCGGAGCTATGAGAGAGGGTCTTGTGCTCATAGATAAGGACGGAATTGTCCTCATGGCCAACGAGAGCGCGAAAAATATCTTCATGTCTGATACCTTTGGCAGAGATTTGATGGCGCAAAGAAACATTACCCACATTTGCCGCGACATTGAGTTTCGCCGCGCGGTAAAGCAATGCTTATCCGGCGAAAACACGGAAATAGAGCTTATGCTGGGCGGGCGGATATACAGCGTCTTTTTCAATCCCGCCATGACTTCCGGTTTTCTGCGGGGCGAAAATCATATTGACGGCGGCATAATTCTCATTTTTGATATGACAGAGCGTTATGTGTCGGAAAAACATCGCCGCGAGTTTACCGCAAATGTCTCTCATGAGCTGAAAACCCCTCTCACCGCCATTATCGCGCTTGGCGAAATGATCGAAAACGACATCGCGAAGAGAGAGGATGTAAAGGAATTTGCTTCTAAAATATCCGAACACGCAAACCGTCTTATGAGCATTATAAACGACATTATCAAGCTGTCCGAATTTGACGAGAAAAAAGCGGACACTATCACGGAGGATTTTGATTTATTTGCCCTCGCGGAAAACGTCGCGGATACTTTGAGCGAAAATTCAAAAGGCGTCGGGATAAAAATCACGGGCGAGCGTTTTAACATAACGGCAAACCGCCGAATGATTGACGAACTTTTGTACAATCTGATTGATAACGGCATTAAATATAATAATGACGGAGGCTCTGTCAATCTTTCGCTCTCCGGAGATGGTAAATCCGCCAAAATCACGGTGAGCGACACAGGCATTGGCATACCCAAAGAACACCTGCATAGGGTGTTTGAGAGGTTTTATCGCGTGGATAATTCCCGGTCAAAAAAGACGGGCGGCACCGGGCTTGGGCTTTCGATCGTAAAGCACATCGCCGAACATCACGGCGGCGGCGTGAGTGTGCAAAGCGGCGACGGGGAAGGCACAACCGTTGAGGTCACGATAAAAGGAGCATAGGACGCTTCAAGATTTACCTTGCTTCGCCCGTTTACGTTCTGATGTATTGTCTCAAAAACCCTTGTTTCCATACCACTACAGGGGTTTTTGCTTATCCTTTGGTATCCATTTTTCGAGCATTGTGTGGAGAGCCTCCGTGTCAATCGGTTTTGACAGAAAATCGTTAAAGCCGCTGTTTAAGAACATTTCCTTTGCGCCCAAAACGGCGTTTGCCGTGAGCGCGATTATTGGCAGCTTCCGGCAATACTCGTTGGTTTTACCCAGCTTTCTGATTTGCGAGGTAGCCTCAATGCCGTCTACACCCGGCATCCTATGATCCATAAACACCAAATCGTAACGCTTATCGGCAGCTTTGCCGGAGGCTTTTTTTATGGCTTCGACAGCCGCGGCGCCGCCGCTGCACAGCTCGGTGCGTATTTTGTACGGCCCGAGCAACCCTTTTGCCACGGCAAGGTTTGTCCTCAGATCGTCTACGATGAGTATCAAAACGTCCGGTGCCGCAAAGGTTTCCTGCTTTGCTTCGTTCATATAGTACGTTTCTTTATAATCGGCATCATTTAGGATGCAGGCGACGTGCGTACAATATACCGGCAGTGTCAGCACAGACAGATCGCGTTCGGGAATCACTTCGCTATACTCCGCCAATATGACTACCTTTGTGTTTTTGCCGAACTTCACTATCGTTTCTTCATTTTTCCTGTATACCGCGTATGTTATGAAAAGATAGTCAAAGTCTTGCTTTTCCATTTGCTCGTATAATTCAACCCCGTTTTTGACAAGCGTGTAGTCCACTTCAAGCCCGCCAAACGAGTGGTCAAATGCCTGCGCGTATATTTCCCGCCGCTCATATAGCAGCACTTTCTTATCTTTTGGTTTTTCTACCGCCGCGAGAGGTGTTGCCGGAGTGTGATATTTTTGCGGTATTGAAAGCCTGATTGTGGTGCCTCTGCCGTATACAGACTCGACGCTGATTTCGCCGCCCATAGCCTCTACTATGCTCTTGGTAATGGCAAGCCCCAGTCCAACGCCCTCGACGCCTTCGTTTTTTTCAAGGTCAAACTGCGTAAAATCGGTAAACAGCTCGTCAATATCTTCCTCTTTTATGCCTATGCCCGTGTCCTTTACTTCCATTATTATATTTACGGTTTCATCATTTACAATCTCGCTATGCACGCCAAAGGTTACGAAGCCTTCCCTTGTATATTTCACCGCGTTGATAAGCACATTCAAAACGGCTTGACGGACTCGTGATTCGTCGCCATATAACGCGCTGGGGATGCTGCTGTCAGCCAAAACCGTAAAGCGCACGAGCGCACTCGTCATTCTCATGCGGATAATGCTGACGACCTCGTCTATAAGCTGCGCGACGGAGTAGTCTTTTGGAGCCAGCGTCATTTTTCCCGATTCTATCTTGGAAAAATCCAAAATCTCATTGACGATTGATAAAAGGTTTGACGCGGCCTGTTTTACCGGAAGTATGTGCTCCACCATTCGCCCGGTGTCGTCATTGCGCAAAGCAAGCTCCGTCATGCCGATAATGGCGTTCATGGGAGTTCGTATTTCATGGCTCATTTTCGCGAGAAAATCTGTCTTGACGCGGCTAGCCTTATTTGCTTTTTGCAAAGCGTGTTCAAGCTGCGTAAGCGTTTCGTTGCGCTGATACGCGTGGGCGTATAATAAACTCGCGGAATGAAGAACCGCCTGTTCGCTTTCTGAAAACAAACGCTCATTGCTGCAATCATCAAATCCCACAAAACCCCAAAATTCGCCTTTCATCATTATAGGAACAAGCAGTATTGAAAGCACCCCTTGCGGCACAAGGTTTACTTTTTGCTCATCGGGAAGAGTGCTGACTATCGCGTTGAAGTAGTTGCCTTGCGATAAAATTATATCTATGCCCTTGGCAAGATCGTCATAAGAAATGTCTGTCGCGTATTCGCCGCCTTGCTGAGGCTCGGCGCCCTCAGACCACTCAAGCACCTGCGTACAGTAGAGTTTTCCGTCGGCCGTGTGGTTTTTCCAAACATACATACGGTCGGCTCGGACGGCCAAGGCGAGCGTCCCCATGCTTTGATAGAGAGCCTGGCCAAAGCTCTCTATGTCCGTGTTGAGAAGGTATGTGGCCGCGGTGTTGACAGCCTCGATCATTTCCCTTTTTTGATTTACGGACTCTTCAAGCTCTTTTTTCTCGGTTATGTCTTCCAGCGCACCCGCCATTTTCAGCGGCACACCGTTTTCATCTCTGAGCGTTTCGCCAAAACAGCGAAAATGCCTGTATGTGCCGCTCTTTGTCATGATCCGCTGCTCACAGTCATAGGGCGTATTTCCGCTAAAATCGTTGATGTGCGCGAGAAACGCCGTTACCGTGGTTTCTTTGTCTTCCGGATGCAGGATGTCTGTCCATGCCGTCATCACGTTTGGCAAATCGTTTTCGTCCGAAAATCCAAGCATCTCGCGCATCTGCGCGGACCATCGGGGCTTGCTGTTTGGATTTAGGGGGTCGCCGCCGGAAATATCAATATCCCACGGAGCGATACGCAAGGACTGTGTCGTGAGCATATAGTTTATAATCTCTTGGTTTGTGTATTCACGCAGTCGCTCCAAAGCCTCCCTATGCTCCGTGATATCCTTTGTATAGACCAACATTCCGGTCACTTTGCCGTTTTGCTTGAGCGGCATTTTGACTATTTCACAAAGCCGGTGCGTGCCGTCGCTCGCTTTGAGCCACGCTTCCATTGATTCCGTAGTGCCCGCGGTCAAAACGATTTCGTCCATTGCCATCATTTGCTGCCAAAACGCCTGGTCTTGCGGGAAAATATCCTTTGTTGTCTTTCCCATGATATCCGCTTCTTTTTTGCCGGCAAAGTGTTCATACGAGGCGTTGCATTTCATGTATCTTCCCTGCGCGTCCTTTAAACAGATACGTTCCGGCAAGGTCTGGAAAATCGCCGACAAGAGCACCGACTGCTCCGCGATTTTTGCGTTTTTCCGCCTGTTGTAGACATAGAGGATCGATATTACGCAAAGCAGTACAATGAGAACGGCAATATATGTGTTTCTGCTTTGGGTTTGGCGGATTGCGGCTTGCCTTGTGTAGTCAAATGTCCTGTTTTGCCACTCGCGCACGATTGTTTGAGTATCTATGTACTCAAGAGCTTTACATATGACGGCGCAAAGCTCGGTTTCGTTTAAATTGATGCCCAAATATGACTCTTCCGTATAATAAGGCAACACAAGGTTTACCTTATAATCCGGGCTTTCAAAGTAATGCGCAAAAGCGTATATCCGCGATTCTGACGTCAGCATCAGGTCTGTATCGCCGCGCATGAACGCTTCGTAATGCTCCTGTGAGGAATCAAAGTATATGACGCTTGTACTATCCGGGAACAAGCGCTCATACAAGTCCGCGAACGCCGTATCTCTTGTAACGCCGACGGTAGCCTGTATAACTTGGGTCAGCTTTAAGTCGGGATAATCGTTTTTTGATATAAAGGCGTAGTTTGACGTAAAGTATGGAGTATCGTGCCATAGAAAGAGGTCCTTGCGCTTTTCGTTATAAATAAGATTTGTAACGAGAGAAGCCCGCCCGTCTGTAAGCATATCCAAAATCTGCGACCATGCCATGTCCTTATTCGTTACAATTTCAAATTCAAGACCCGTCAGAGCGCTTATCTTTGCGAGAATGTCCGGCGCTATGCCTTGATATCCGTATGAATCATCCCAATAAGATATGGGATAATTTGCCGATTCCATTGCGACGGGTATCTTTTCGCCTGTTTCTTGCAGGCGAGCTATGTAATCTCTTTCGGCCTCCGGGAGGCTTTTGATGTACGCATAGCTTGCATATTCGTCGGTTCCCATGCTATATAGCTCATAGAGCTTGAAAATGCCGCCCGCCGCCAAGTATTTGTCAACAACGGAAATGATCGGCTCAAGCTCCGGCCGCGCGGTGGACAAAGAGACGGGGGTATATACGAGTGAAAACACATACCGGCTGGAGATTTGGGGATAATCGCTAAATCTCCAGCTTCCGTTTTCGTCGTTTATAAAGATATCTATTTTTCCGTCCAAGAGATATTCGAGAGCTTGCTGGGAGTTTTCGAGCCATACTATCGAAAGGTTCAAATACGGATATGCGTTCATAATGGAATCTGCCGTAATAGTATTTTCTAAAAATCCGACCACCTTGCCGTCTATGTCATGTTCGTCGTTTATCACAAACGTCTCGTTTACATAGAACGCTTTCAGCTCGCGTTCCAAAATGGGGTTTGTCATGAAAAAGCTCTGCCTGCGCTCCGGCGTGGCAGTTAAATCTCCGGCAAAATCAATCTCGCCGTCCGTAAAGTCGCGAAGTATCCGACCCCATGCGTCCGATTCGTGCGCAAACGGTATGTCAAAGAGCCCGGTCAGCAAATCGCAAAGCAGCACGGCAAATCCTTTTGGCGTGCCGTCTTCCGACATAAAGGCTTCTGTTGATGTCACCGATCCAAAGGAAAAGCCGTCTCTTTGCGCTTTTAACGCTTCGATTGCGTCAATTTCTTGTTGCGTGACATTTGGTATTTGCTGATATGATGTAATCGAGTTTATGTCAAAGGCTACGCCGCCGTCTTGCCGGCATGAGGTTATGAAAAACGCGGCGGCACAGAGCAAAGCGGCGGAAAATGAAAGTAAAAGCGCGGTCGAAGAAAATTTTCTGTTTTTGATCAAAGCAAGCACCTCAAGCTATAGATAATACTATTCGAAATCTTGTGAAAAATCAACGCTGCTATATTATTTGAACCTTGTCCGGCGGCGGGCGCGTACCGGCAAGAGAAAATCACCCATATAATAACCGCGTGCGGTTATTATATCATGTAGCTTGATTGCATTTCAAGGCAAACCTTATTTTCGCTTGGATTTTGCCCGGTAATCTCCCGCGAGCCTGCCTTACAGCTCTTTTGACATTATGGACGATTCGAAAAAATAGCTAAAATCATCGCCGCTGACCACCAAAATATCATTTTCGAGCATGAGGGTTGAGCCCTTTGGTCGTATTATTTCGCTGCCACGCTTAATCATAACGATCAGCAAATCATCGGGAATGTCGGAATCAACGACGGTTTTGCCCGAGAGCCTGTCACCCGAGACGACCGTATACTCAAAGAGCGCGGAGTGTACCTCCTCAAAGCTGTCCGTAAAAGTCTTTTCGACGGAGTTTTTCTCGTCATCATCATCTACTAATCCGAGTTTTTTTGATATGAGCGGCATTAACGTACCTTGCGCCAGTATGGAGAATAACGCGACAAAAAACACCAAATGGAACAAATCATAGGGCATATCTCTTCCGATGGCATCCACGGCGACTATGGCAAACACGAGGGATGCCGCCCCGCGCAATCCTACCCATGCGATGAGAAGCTGCTGCTTTATAGGTACTTTAAACCAAGTTAAAATTGCGGCGGTCGCCACAGGCCGCGCTATGAAAATTATAACGAGCGAGATCAGCATACCGGGAATGATGAGGCTCGGAAGATGCGACGGGAACGACAAAAGCCCAAGCAAGAAAAAGAGCATGATTTGCATCAGCCAAGAAAGGCCGTCAAAGAAATGCACTATCGTAACCTTATGCAGCATTTTGGTATTGCCGACCACTATTCCTATGATGTAAACGCAAAGAAGGCCGTTTCCGCCCAAATAGGCGCAAAGCGAATAGCTCACAATTGCTATCGCCAAAAGCAAGATCGGATAAAGCCCATCCATTTCCAAATTCAGCCGTTTTAGCAAAACCACTGACAGGAGCGACATTATCACGCCAATAGCTATAGCGATCGCTATTTGCAGGGCAAATTCGCCTGTCATAGCCAAAAAACCTATGCTTTCCCCTTGCGCCCCTATGACGGAGATAACCAAAATAGTCATCATATACGCAACCGGGTCATTGCTGCCGCTTTCGACCTCAAGGAGCGGGGCCAATCCATGCTTTAGGTTTAGTTTGCGCGAGCGAAGTATTGAAAATACCGATGCCGCGTCTGTCGAAGCCACAACGGAGCCAAACAATAAGCCATATAGAAAGGGGACGCCGAATATCAGATGGCAAAAAAGCCCGGTTACAAAAGCCGTTATCACCGTGCCAAACGATGACATCAAAATCGCTTTTGCCGCAGTTGGCTTTGCGGTATCCCACCTTGTTCCGAAGCCGCCGAAAAATATGATAATAACAAGGGCTAATGTGGCAATGCGCTCAGCCATTTCAAAGTTATCAAATTCTATGCCGCCTATCCCGTCAGAACCCATGAGCATACCAAGCCCCATGAATATAAGCAGCGATGGGACGCCAAAGCGATAGAGAACTTTAGTGGACAGCACGCAAATAAGTATGATGACTCCCGCGACGATGAGAATTGTGTATTCCATTAATCTCCCCCTTTCCTTTCCTTTTAATGTATAATTATTTGGGTTCTTTTTGCTTGTTGGGCTAAAAATTTGCCGGAAAAAGCCGCTCTTATGGGTGACAGAATCTTGATTTTTAATTCATAATTGATAGGGTTATCTTGATTTTGTCAATCAATTATTTTTTGCTTTTTTGGGTGACGGAAACGAAGTAAAATTGCGGATGCGGTGGCGGCTATGGCAGACAGGGCGCAAAGCGCAAACCATAATTTCATATTGCTTTGGGCGTCGGTTTTGGGCACTGCAACGTCCGTACCGTCACCGTCCCGGGTATCGGTATCGCGCGCCGATTCGCCGCCCGCTCCGCTGTTAATACATTCCGGGCAGTCGGGGTCGGACTCGCCCCCCCCGTGTATGGGGCACGGCGGCTCCGGCGTCGGCGGCGTTATCGGCGGACAGTCGGGGCAATCGGGGTCGGGGTCTTCTCCGTGTATGGGGCATAGTGGGTCGGGTTCCTCCGCGGGCTCGGGCGTTTCGCCTCCCTGACCGGGCGCCCCATATGTCGCCCTTATGGTCGCATCGCTTGCGGGCATATAAAAGATTGTTTCCGACGCGCTGCGGTTACTAAACGAGCCGCTCCCTGTGACGATGATCCAGCCGGTAAAGCTAAGGCCGGGCTCCGGCGGATCTGCGGAAACAAGCACACCCTCGCCAAAATGATAGCTGCCCTCTCCAAAAACGTCCTGTCCGTCTATAACGGTAAGCTCATAGTTTATGTATTCATAGTGAGCCGATATTGTCACATTGCTGTCGGGCATAATAAAGTCCGCCTCGTCCTCAAACGAGCCGTTATCATCAGAAAATTCCCCTCCGCCCTCGTCAATCGTCCAGCAGCTAAAACTCATGCCTTCAGGCGCCGCGTTTGCGGTTATGTGCGCGGACGCACCCTCCTTGATGGATTCTTGCGAGCCGCTGCCGTCCTCAACTGTGAGCGTGTAGGTTTTTTCGGCAAAATATGCGGTTATGGTAACATCTTCGGGCGGCGTGATAAATACCGTCGCCGCAGAGCTTGCGTCTATAAATGTTCCTCCGCCTGACGACTTCCACCCCGCAAATTCATAGCCTGTCGCCGGCGGCTCGGCTATAATGTTCAGCCCCGTTCCCGCAAAACTTTCATAGCTGGTGTAATTAACGGAGACACCAGCGGTTGTTGAAATAATAGTGCCGTCATCTGCGGTGGTCGTGTATTTTGTGGAAAATGCGTTCGGGGAGATGGGGCTCGAGTCTGAGGGATGTTTGGCTATTAAGTCAACGGGCAAATCCGGCATTGTGAACGTATAGTTATATCCTAAAAGGGTCGGCACCGTAACGCCATCATTTGCGTTCCATTCACCGTAGCCGGAGTTTTTAGTTATTGTTATTATATCGTCGGGCGCGTAGTAGCCATAAGATGCTGAGTAGCCGCCCCCGGTGTAGAAATTTCTGGGGCTGTCTATGCTTCCCCCTGCCACATGTAGCAAATAATGGGGATTATACTCCGCCGTGACGGTGACATCATGGCCCGGCATTTCAAAAGTAGTCGTGGACGCACTGTCGCTGCCGAACGTCCCGCCCGAGCTACTCACCCATTTTGCAAATTTATCCCCGTTGATTGGATAATTATAAATGGTATCTGGAGAAGGACCGACAATATCATGATTGATTGGAACATCATCGCGGGCTATGATAGTTACCGGATCTCCATTTTTTACCGCTATAGAAGTTTGTCCGCCATCGTCCGTTCCGTTTACTATCGTCAAAATATGAGCCTCCCGGATTACGGTGACGTCGAGCGCGTGAAACAGTGATGATGTGCCATATCGTATTCCGCCGTTGGTATCGCCGGTTGAAGGCTCGTTGTCCCACGTCACTGAGGCTGCCGGAAGCATTGTCAAATCGTTGCTTTTTCCTTGTATGTAATCGTATTCGCCCGTGCCGCTCGTTGTGTTCCACGCCACGATAGTGCCGCCCGTGTGATTTAGCTTGGCTTCGGGGCTGACGACCTTGTTTATCGCGTTGCCCCAAGCAAATACAAGACCTCCTGAAATGTTGACCGACGTTGGCAAAGTTGACGGACGACCCGAAGCGTCAATGGCAAGAGAGCTTGCCGCAATGACTTTTGTATCGCCGCCGCTTACAGTTACTGTGCTGTTTGCGCCCGTTATCCGCACCGCCGTGCCGCTTCCCGTCGCCTCAACCGTGCCCCCCGAGATGACTACTTTAGCGTTTTCGACTTCGTCTAAGGTGGTCGTCGCCGTGCTGATTGCCGTGCCGGATACCGTAGATACTTTGCCGCCCGTGACGGTAGCCGTAGAATATAAGCCGACAAGGTTTATGGCGCGTCCCGCTATTGCTTTTACCTCGCCTCCTGAAACAAGAATGTTTTGAGACGATTGCAGGACATAGCTTTGATTTCCCGTATTTATTGTCTCCACCAGGCCGCCATTAATTATAATATTATCAATATAATTCGCCTCCGCAAGGGAACCGTTATAGTTCATATAGATAGTGGAGTTTGTATTGCTCGCGGCGTTATTTCTCACCACGCCGCCTGGATATACCGTAACTTTGGATTTCATACCTGTGGAGCGGATGGCGCAGGCGCTGCCCGACTCCACCAACCCATAGACAAAAATTTGTGTGTTGTTGTCGCTTGCTGTCATCCCGCTGCCGTCATTGATGGCATAACCGTTCGGCACGGAGCGTATTATACCATTGGAACGCACATATATATAGGCGTCTTGGACTCCCGCGGCGACAGTGACCGCAGAGCCCGACCCCGGGCTATTTATTATGCCGTTTTTAACGTCTAATGTAACCGCGCCTGAAATATATGCCGTACCTCCGGCACCGGAGGTGACGCTAAGGCTGCCATCAGTGCCGTCGTCGCCAAGTTCAAATTTACCGCCGCCTGATAAGGTCAAGAGGTAATTGTTTGCCGTGATGTTTCCTGTCAGCGTCGCGCACCAAATTACCGTAACGTCGCTGTCAATACTGAGGGAAAGACCCGAGGTGCGATGGGCTGTTCCCGTGACTGTCACATTTGAGCCGCCAACTGCGGCTGCAAGTCCGCTGACGGCATTTATTTGCGCTGCCAAAGCGTCGGCGTCGGCGGCCTTTGTTATCGGAGCCGGAAACGATATAATTCCAAGCACGAGGAGAGTGGCAGTGAGCACCGATATTGTCCGTGACGGTTTTTTGTTCTTATCGGCTTTTGCGACCGGCGCATTGCTTGACTTTTTTATTGTGACCACCTCTTTTTACTTTTCGAAGTTTGTTGTGTAGGATTATATCATGTTTACATGATATAATGCGTCATCTTTTCGTTTCCCGCAGGAAACTGGTGTCGCGCAAGCGGCGAGAAAAAGGACTAAAATCGCCTATATAATGATTGCGTAGCAATCATTATATCATGAAAAAGGTTAAATGTGAATACCGTTTTCACCATAGTTAGCTCTTTGGCGTTGTTTTTGTGCAGTAATTACCTTTTTCACAGAATTTTCTAAAAAACGAAAAATAATTCGCGTAAAGCGTCATGTTTCGTAGATTGAGTTATCCTTGCTGAAAATTTCTTGTAGGTTCATTGGTGTGTGTTTCCTTTCGCAGTTTTAAACTTTTGTATCACAATCAAATGGTTGCAATTGTGAACGGTTTGCGGTAAAATAGCGGCGGAGGTGCATTATTATGCCTAAAACAGCGAGCTTGAATATCCGTTTAGATTCTGACATCAAAAAAACTGCGGAGGCAGTTTATTCACACTACGGACTGTCTCTTGCAGAAGCGGTCACAGTATTTATCCATCAATCCTGCAACATAGGGGGGCTGCCTTTTGACCTGCGCCCTTCGCGCCCAAACGCAGAGACTCTTGCAGCTATGGCAGAAGCCGAGCGTATCAGTCGGGATTCATCTGTAAAAGGGTATCGCGATATGGACGAGCTATTTAAGGACTTGGATGCCGATGAGTAAAACAATATATGAGGTAAAGCAAACATCTCGCTTCAAGAAAGACTATCGCCTTGCTAAAAAACGCGGTTATCATATTCAATCCTTGCGTGATATTATCTTACTGTTAGCCGATGGAAAACCTTTACCGGAGAAAAATCGTGACCATGCTCTCGTGGGCGATTGGGCGGGTTATCGGGAGTGTCATATAGCCGGAGATTGGTTGCTCGTTTACAGGAAAGAGGACGATATCTTGGTTCTGACACTTACTCGGACAGGAACACACAGCGACTTAGCTTTTTGATAAATTAATATACTTCGGCAAGTAACCTTACGCAATCACCCTGTACACTTCTCCTCAATCCCTCACCCTAACAATGTTTTTACTCGCACTCAAAAAGATTTGGTTGACATGAATAAGTGCAGAGTACGTGCTTTTTCTTGATTTATGAGGACAAACATCACATGGTAAAAGCACTTGATAACGCTCGGAAAATTAAAGCATTTGCGCCCTTGCAAGCTGTGCGAAGATTGTTAGCGCATACAGACGAGGAAGAGGAAACTTCACCTACGGAGTAAATACGGGTTGTTGCTTCAAGTTTTCATTCCATAATTGCTATCTTAAAAACGCACTTTGCATAGCCGCCATGTTTCGCAGATTGAGTTGTCTTTGCTGAAAATTTCTTGTAGGTTCATTGGTGTGTGTTTCCTTTCGTGTTTTTCATATTTGAATCGGATTATTGCTGTTGCGGATTCTCTGTGAGCAGGATATAATACGGGTATAAGGATTAACATAAGTGTTAGCGAGGTGAGCTTTGATGAAAAATACATACAAACTCTTAGACCATACAGAGCCGCTCCCAATCGGAGAAGTTGAGCGATTGTACAAAGGTTATTGGGTTTTCATCGTGAATGTTGAACGCTCCGAACCTACAGAAACCTCTCGTGGAGAACTTCTTGGCGGGATTCCCGTCATCATCGGCTCTGTGCCTTATGACGGAGTTGAGGATGGGATTTACGAGAAGTACAAAGCTGAAGGATATGCACCAAGCATGGGGATGAGCCTTTTGCCAAACAGGAGTTTTATATCCGCGCTTAGGTTTGTGGAGGAAAACGCATGACCAATCAGCTAACATTTATTCACACCTTTGAGGATACCCTACCGCTTAGGGATGACGGACACTATCATCTGAGCATACCTGCTTTCTTTGAATATGATAGCTACGCCAACCACGACATAGACTTTGTCTTTGATACAGGTGCTTTTCTGACAGTTATCACACGAAAGACCGCTGCGATTTTCGGGTTTTTGGACTCCTATACTATACAACACGACATACCTTTATCAGGATTTGCGGGAAAACGCTTGGCGGACTTGAAAGAGTTGCCCGGATTTGTCATAGGCGGGAGATTCCTGACAGGCGTGAAAGCGGCAGTTCCGCACGATGATACCGACATGGATATTTTGGGATTGAATGTGATTGATTATTTTAAGTATCATATTGACACAGAATCCGACAAGATTTATTTTGCTTCAAACCCACAGCCGGAGGTTTTTGATTACTTGCGTTGCAAAAGTGTAAATGCAGTTTCGCCTGATTTGAGAATAAGGTAGCTCAAAACCTAACCGCCCTCACGCTATCCCCCGTGATTTCATAGTACCCGTCGTGTTCTGACAGCAACGACCTATAATCCCGTTTCGTGCTAATCGGGTTTGTGCCGAACGCTTCACGGATTTTGTAGGCTCTCGGCATTTCATTTACGCTAAGGTGTTCGCGACACAGTTTATGTGCCCTCAATATAACTTCATCATTCTTGCCTATGTACTCGGGGTTTAAGACAATGTGTACAATAGGCTCTTTTTTGTCGCCGATTTCAAGCCCGACTACTTCACACTCTAAGACCGCAGGGTCTTTATACACCACTCGCTCAATATCAAACAGATACACCTTTGAGCCGTCTGACATGATAATTGAATCAGATGCCCGTCCCAAAACGTCATAATATCCGTTTTCATCACGCACGGCTATGTCACCTGTTTTCGCGAATCCGTCCTCGGTGAAAAACGCTTTTGTCAGTTCGGGTTGTTTGAAGTAACCTTTCATTCGGCAGGGGGATTTGATTTCAAGGTTTCCGCGAGTGTTGTCGCCTAAAATGTTTCCGTTATCGTCAACTATACGAGCAATTACTTCCGGAATTGGTTTGCCAACCCTGTTCAGTAATTCCGGAACACCATAGGAAAGGTGCGTCAGCGGTCCAAGTTCAGCCATTCCATATCCAACAACCATATGCTGACTTTGGCTCTTTAACCGTTTAAGTGTTTTGTTCACTGCTGTTGCCAATTCAGGTGTTACAAGTTCGCCTCCGCAAAACAATATTCGCACATGTGATAATGCGCCATCAGGCAAATTGCATAAAGGTAATGTCGCAAAATGACTTGGCGCAGCAATAGTGCTTTGAGCTTTGAGATAGTACAAATCATTCGCGAAATTGTCTTTGCTGTAAATTGGTTGCAATACTTGTGTTGTCCCGATAAACCATGGTACAACACAGCCTAAAACAAAACTGGTGGGGTGGTTCGGAGGAATTAATATTAGGTTTCTGTCTCGAGTTTTATAATCAAAGTAATTCGCTTGCAAGTAAATTCTTGCCATATCGATAAACTCTTCATTAGTCTTCTCAACCCCTTTCGGTATACCCGTTGAACCGCCTGTGTACAGTACAACAGCGGTGTCGCCTTTGTTATATACCGATTTTACAGCTTCGGTGCTTTGCTTACCGACTGATACAAAATCGTCTAACGCTATAATGTTCAAATGCGGCAGAGCGGCTTTAATCTTCTGCACGGAATCGTTTTTATGCAGCAAGGGACGTATATCATCTGTCACATAATCGGAAATTGTGTTTATTCCGTCCGATAGCGGCACTACCACTATATTTTTTATATTAGTTTTGACGATTTCGCCCGCAACGGCAGAGAAAAATCCGTCAAACAAAAATAATATCTCTGTGTCGGTTTCGTCTATGTACTCTTTCGGGTCAGACGGCAGTATCGTATGGCTGACAAACTGCGCTCGTATGCCGATTTTGTTTAATGCGTAAAAGGCGAAAAGGGTTGACGGCAAGGTCGGTACGCAGAATGTGACAGTTCTCGTCCTGTCAGGAAGCATTGACATGAACGCCCTTGCGTAGATGTCAATCATTTCGTCCGTTTCCTTAAACGTCCACTGATTGCCGAAATACTCTATAGCGGGTAAATCGGCGTGGTCGGCGTTGCATAACTTCCATGTTTCGTAGATTGAGTTGTCCTTGCTGAAAATTTCTTGTAGGTTCATTGGTGTGTGTTCCTTTCAATAATATATAGATTTTGCGAGGTTGTACACTTCCCATTATGGTGATATAATGTTGTTTATGTTATAAATGAATGGGGGCATCAGGCTAATGCCAACAATATCGTTGTTTTACGGTATCCTTATCAAAATGAATTGGAAAGATACAGGTCAACATAATGCGCCGCATTTTCACGCTTTCTATGGTGAGTATGAAGCGGTTTTCGGTCTGGACGGCGAGATAATCTCAGGGAGTTTCCCCAAAAGACAAAGTGCATTTATCAAAGCATGGGTGCTGCTACATGAGGATGATTTAGCTGCCAACTGGAGGCTTGCAATTAATGGTGAGGAAATATTCAGAATTGAACCTTTACGTTAGGAGAAGCGGTATGGATAATATCATTTGCGGAGAGTTGCTTGGTCCCCGTGTAGCAGAAGTGTCGCCAATGGAAGACTATAACTTGCAGTTGACTTTTGATAATGGAGAGCGGCGTATATTCGATGTTAAGCCATTGTTTGCTTACGCAGTATTCAAATCGCTTCAAGACAAGGCTTTCTTTGAATCTGTTAAGGTAGCTTATGGGTCAATCCTTTGGTCTAACGACATTGACTATTGCCCCGACACCTTGTATGCTGAGAGTATCTTGGTAGAATAAGCGTGGTAGTGGGAACTGCAAAGTGACAAGCCAACACGCCCATGTGATTTATAGTATAGCTACTCAAAACCTAACCGCCCTCACCCTATCCCCCGCAACCTCATAGTATCCGTCGTGTTCTAACAACAACGCCCTATAATCCCGCTTCTGGCTTATCGGGTTTGTGCCGAACGCTTCACGGATTTTATATGCTCTCGGCATTTCGTTATCGCTTAGGTGTTCTCGGCACAGTTTATGTACTCGCAATATGACTTCATCATTCTTGCCTATGTACTCGGGGTTTAAGACTATGTGTACAATAGGCTCTTTTTTGCCGCCGATTTCAAGACCAACGACCTCACACTCTAATACGGCAGGGTCTTTATACACAACTCGCTCAATGTCAAACAGATATACCTTTGAACCGTCTGACATGATAATCGAATCGGATGCACGTCCTAAAACATCATAGTATCCGTTTTCATCACGCATGGCTATGTCGCCTGTTTTCGCAAATTCATCCTCGGTGAAAAACGCCTTTGTCAATTCGGGCTGCTTGAAATAACCTTTCATTCGGCAGGGTGATTTGATTTCAAGGTTTCCGCGAATGTTATCGCCTAAAATGTTACCGTTATCGTCAACAATACGAGCAATTACTTCCGGTATTGGTTTACCAACCCTGTTCAGTAATTCCGGTACACCATAGGAAAGGTGCGTCAGCGGTCCAAGTTCAGCCATTCCATAACCAACAACCATATGCTGGTTTTGGCTCTTTAACCGTTTAAGTGTTTTGTTCACTGCTGTTGCCAATTCAGGCGTTACAAGTTCGCCGCCGCAAAATAATATTCGCACATGTGATAATGCGCCATCCGATAAATTGCATAAAGGTAATGTCGCAAAATGACTCGGCGCAGCGATAGTGCTTTGAGCTTTGAGATAGTACAAATCATTCGCGAAATTGTCTTTGCTGTAAATTGGTTGCAATACTTGTGTTGTCCCGACAAACCATGGTACAACACAGCCTAAAACAAAACTGGTGGGGTGGTTCGGAGGAATTAATATTAGGTTTCTGTCTCGAGTTTTATAATCAAAGTAATTCGCTTGCAAGTAAATTCTTGCCATATCGATAAACTCTTCATTAGTCTTCTCAACCCCTTTCGGTATACCCGTTGAACCGCCTGTGTACAGCACGACAGCGGTGTCGCCTTTGTTATATACCGACTTTACCGTTTCGGCGCTTTGCTTGCCGATTGATACAAAATCATCTAACGCTATAATGTTCAAATGCGGCAGAGCGGCTTTAATTTTCGACACGGAATCGCTTTTATTAAGCAAAGGACGTATCTGCTCTGTCACATAATCGGGGATTGTATTTATTCCGTCCGATAACGGCACTACTACAATATTCTTTATATTAGTTTTTACGATTTCACCCGCGACGGCAGAGAAGAAGCCGTCAAAGAGAAATAATATCTCGGTGTCGGTTTCGTCTATATATTCCTTCGGGTCGGACGGCAATATCGTATGGCTGACAAACTGCGCTCGTATGCCGATTTTGTTTAATGCGTAAAAGGCGAAAAGGGTTGACGGCAAGGTCGGCACGCAGAATGTGACTGTTCTTGTCTTGTCGGGGAGCATTGACATGAACGCTCTCGCGTAGATGTCAATCATTTCGTCTGTTTCCTTAAACGTCCACTGGTTGCCGAAATACTCTATTGCGGGTAAATCGGCGTGCTCGGCGTTGCACCGTCTCGCAAGCGAGACGGCAGACCGCCATGTTTCGTAGATTGAATTGTCCTTGCTGAAAATTTCTTGTAGGTTCATTGGTGTGTGTTCCTTTCGTGTTTCATGTTACTTAGTAAAATCGGATTATTGTTGTTGCGGATTCTCCTTTAGAGGGTATACTTGGGGTGATATTTGTGTCCTTGCTCTCACGGTTTAGGGTTGTATTAAAACAAATGACTTTTGCAAATTTCTACGTTAAGTCAAAGGGCACACATTTCTCGTGTTTCAAGGTTTACTTCTTTATCATTTTGCTATATACTAATTGAAGAAACCTTGTGATTGGAGAGAAAACTATGGAAGCCTACGAGTTTCAAACAACCTTAACCGAAACTAATGATTTTATTCAAATCCCGACAGAATATCGAAAAAAACTGTTTGGTGTTGTTAAGGTAATTCTCATGCAGGATAATAATACAAGGCAAAGTGTCTATGATAAGCCATACAAAAAAGCGGTTTCCTTTCCTTATTTTGCAGTTGACACAACCGATTTTGTGTTCAATCGGGAGGAAGCGAATGAAAGATAAGGTGTTTCTTGACACAAACGTATTTGTCTATACACAAAGCTCCGTTGAACCAAAGAAGCGTACTATCAGCTTAAATGCAATTGAACAGTATGATTGTGTTGTAAGCACTCAGATTTTCAGCGAAATTTGCAATGTAATGATAAAAAAGTTGCAAATGCACATAGACGAAGTAAAGCAGATAATAGCGGCTGTTAACGATAAATGCAGTGTCGCAGTTGTTACCTATGATACAGTTCAATTAGCACTGGACTTGAAGGAACGGTACGGCTATTCGTATTATGACAGTTTAGTGCTTGCTACCGCATTGGAAAGTGGTTGTCAGAAAATATTTACAGAGGATATGCGCAATGGACAGATTATCGAAAACACGTTGAAAATTGTGAATATTTTTCAAGAAGTTCAGTCAGGGTAAGTTGAAATACGGTGTAAATACAATTTCGCCTGATTTTAGAATGAAATTTGGTAGTTAGCAACTTGTTTCGCGGGGGTTCCCAATCACCCCGTACACCTCTTCCCAGTCCTGCACCCTCACAATGTTCACTCCCTCGCAATCACGATTGTAGCTCGTGGCGAAGCAGATGACTTTTGCAATCGGCGCAACAGAGTAAATGTTCACAGGTTCGTCGTCAACCATTATGTCAATGCGCTTTTCCAAACAGGCGGTTTTCTTGCTGTCTGCTATGTCGTTGTCGCAAAAGACTATTTCATGGTGCTTAATCCCGTTGCGCCATAACCAATTCCGCACAATAAAGCGCATGAGCTTTCCGAGAAAATTATCTTGACAGGTGAAAACCCGCTTAGAAATTATATAAATCTTATGCCCGTCCTCATGAAGTTTGCGGACGGTTGCTTTCGCGCCTTTTCGCGCGGGCTCGAAAATCGCGTATCGTAGCAGATATTTCTTCCAGTACGCTTTATACTCGCTTTCAGGACACTTGAAAATATCACGAATATCATAAGGGGTTTCGTCTGCAACATCACGGTTGAAACGCTTCTTGAAAAACTTCGGCGCGTGTTGCAGATTAAAGCTGTGTATATCCGTCAAAACCCCGTCTACGTCAATGCCGATGTTCAATGTACAGCACCCATTCGCTCAACCTCGCTTTGCAACTGTGTCGTCAATTCCTCAACGCTTTTCCCATTCGGCAATATCGGCTTTCCGAATGATATTCTTATCGGGTAACGTCTGCCGAAGCGAAAGATTTTCGGGAGTTTTCTGTGCGGTGGGAAAATATCCCACGCTCCCTCAATCCTTACGGGGATTAGAGAAACGCCCGAATCAATAGCCAACTTCGCCGCTCCGCCTTTGAACTCGTGGATTTTCCCGTCACGGGAGCGTGTGCCTTCGGGGAAAATCAACATAGTGTAACCGTTTTGAATACAAATTATAGCGCGTTTCATTGCAGGCACTGTATCTCCATAACGCTCAACAGGAATACCTCCGAGCATAGCCAATAGTCTTTTTCGTGGTAAAAATACTTCCGCTGCAAGGCAAGCAATTTTCGTTAAATCCACTCGGTTTTGTCCTATTGCTGCCCATAACCAAAGACAGTCAAGATAACTTTGATGATTAGGAGAGAGTATATATTTCTCGTCCGCAGGGAGATTTTCTATGCCCGTTACCTCAAAACGCCATGCAAGGAGAGAAAGCCGCATATACCGTTTCAACTTTCGTATATGCCTTTTTGTTTTCGGAAGCGGATAGTTCTCGATGTTATACAGCATTGCAGATTGACCGTTATCGCCGCTTTTTACCAATTCAATTAAATCTTGAACGGTTTTTGCGTTACCTATTCCTACGCCGATAGTTATATTAAACGCGCCCTCTAAACTAACGCAGAGTTCCATCATATTGAGTGAGTCAAATCTCAAATCATTTTTCAATCGGCTTTCAAGGGTAATATTTTCTACTACATCGTTATGCGCTATCGAAGTAACAATTTGCATAACGCTTGCCTCAATATTATTAATGTTCTTATCTTTCATTTTGTGCAATTTCCTTTAGTACAAAACGCTTAACCTTGCCTACAGAGGTTATGGGTAATTTATCAATGAAATGAATCTTTGCTATTTGATAAATCGTGCTTGTTTCACCGGAGAAATTCATGATAGCTTGTTTGATTTCCTGTCTTTTGTCCTCCGACACGTCTTCAATAAACAGATGAATTTCGTCAAATTGTCCGCCGCGGGCAGGAACACCAACACAAGCCATATTTATTTCGGGCAATAGCTTCCCATAAAGCGCTTCCACATCAAAGGGTGCGACCTTTTTTCCTGTATGTAAAACTATCGCTTCTTTTAGCCGTCCTGTGACGTGCAGATAATTTTTCTTATCAATATATCCCAAGTCGCCTGTTTTGAAATATCCGTCCTCGTCAAAGGCGGCGGCGGTCAATTCGGGGTCACGGAAATAGCCTTTCATAATCAGAACAGTTTTAACACGAATTTCACCGATTCCCTTTTCATCTGGTGCGTGGATTTTTACTTTTATTTCATCATATCTGTCAATTCTACCTACGCCCTCAATGGGATAGCGGTCAAACACACCTGTCGAAACAGTAGGCACGTTTGTTTCTGTTAAAGCATAGAAATTAGCCCATTCAAAACCTAAGTTGAGAAAAAACTTTGTTGTTTCTTTACTGCATAACGAAGCACCGGTTCCTAATCCCCAAAAATTATCACCAAAAGCTTTTTTTATTACACTGCCGAACATATATCTTCCAACTCTAATGTTTAGATGCTTTCTTGCAAATCCCGAAAGAGCGAGAAGAACCTTTATAATTGTTGAAACAGCAACACCTTTTTCACGGATTGCTTCTTTCATTTTTTGCGCCATTAAATCATAAACCTTCGGCACTATAGAAAAAATATGTGGATTATATTCTAATAATCCTGTTCTTAATTTTGTAGCGGTTACATTTTCTATCATTCCAACATCACTTCCGGAAAAATACATGCTAAACCACCTGTAAAACCTGCCATGTGGTGAAATGGCAAAGCATATAGAAAACTAATTTTATCTGTAATTTTTGAGGGAATAACAAACAGTCTAATGCTTTCAAGCAAAGCGAAATAAGTAATCATAACCCCTTTCATACTCGCCGTAGTTCCTGATGAATAGAGAATAGCAACTACGTCATAGTGCGGGTCGGGGGTTGCTACTCTTGTAATATTCTTAACAGAATCGGCAAAAACACTATACTCTGCGCTCTCGTTGCTTAAATCAAATACAGGAATGTCAGAAACAAGATTTTTGTCAATCCCCTCATATATCTTCGCAACGGTGAACACGGCTCGAACATCAGAAAAGTCAAGCAAGCGGCTTATTTCCTCGATAGGCAAGGACGAATCAATCAAAACGCTTGTGATGTTGCTGTAAGCAAGTGATAACATAGCAATTAGCGAAAACGGCGAGGATGGAGCAATAATGGCGGTGCGGTCGCCCTTGCGTAGACCCGCTCTTTCAAAAGCTCCCTGCGCTTTTTGTATGCGTTCGTAGATTTTACCAAAGGTAAAAAGTGTTTTAGTGCCGTCATCGCGCATATAGGTAATGGCTGACTTGTCCGCGTATTGGGTGCAAACGGATTCAAATTTATCAACAAAATCCTGATGACCTTGATTTCCCGACATGAAAAATAACCCTCCAAAATACACTTATAGGCATATTATGTGCCCGTGTGTTTTTCAGAAGGCCATAAGTAAAAAGCGCGTAGGGGGCAAATTGCCAAAGCAATCATACCGGAGCAATCACGTAAGTGACTGCCTGAGCCAGCTTCGCTGGCTCTGCCTACCCTTGCGCTAAAGTTTAATTTCAGCGTTCTGCGAGAAAGACTTGCCAACCATACGAGCAAAATCAGCCTTGTAAACACTCGATAATAAGAGTATACTGATTTTAAGTCGTAGCGGCGGGTTTTCCCGTGTTTGTAGGCTTTGGACTTAACTATCTCCCTACATTCGCCGTGTTGGTGCTCGTTACACCTCACGGTCGCTGCGGCCCTTTATTATGGCCTTTCGGACGGTAATCTATCACAAATATTAGCAAATTGCAAGAGTTTTTTGATAAAAGGTGTGGTTTTGTGGTTTTGGCATTGTTTTTGTGCAGTGCCATGCGCTCATTGCGACATACGCTGCGTGGAACTTTGTAGCGCAGGTCTGAAGCTCCGCGCAGTGTATGTCGCAACGAACACCTTATTTCACAATTTCACACAGAAATTTCCTAAAAAATGAAAAATAATTGTTGACAAACGGTTTGATTTATGGTTTCCTTACAGGAGCGTGCGGTACGCACGCTATGCACCGCACGTATGCGCGGGTCTGATTGACAGTTTTGGAGGCATCCAGTGAGAAATCGCAGCCATATAGCCGCAAATACAAATAGCCTTTATAGCGAAGCCACTTTTGCTTCGTTTTTTGGCTTTTTCTTTATGCAGCCGATTGCTCATGGAGTTTTCCTAAAACCGTAAAACGGTGAGGAACGCGCCTGTAGCAGTCGGCAAGGTTGTTACAGGCGCTTTTTATGTGCGCAGGATTTTGGCAAAATCAATTGCGCGAGAACAGATAGCAAGCGGCTCTAAGGCGGCGACGGCGGCGAAGTATCAAACTAACCATCAGATAATTATGCACTATAAATTATGAATTTACCGGAAAAGGATTGTATTAAAAATGAAAACAAAAAACAGGTACTTGATATTGGCCGCGGGGATGACCGTGCAGCTTTGCGCCGGCATCATATATGGGTGGAGCGTATTTCGTGATTTTGTCGCGGTACACCTTACCAAAGACGGACTCCCGTGGGACTCGGACGCGGCAAAGCTCACCTCATCAATCATGCTCTCTATGTTTGTGCTCGGCATCATTTTTGGCGGCAAAGCGCAGGATAAGTTCGGGCCAAAAAAGGTAACGCTCGCGGGCAGTATTCTTATCGGGGCGGGAATGGCTCTTACCGCCATTGTTCCGCCGGCCGCTCCCTGGCTCGTTTATGTCACCTATGGCATTGCCGCGGGGCTTGGCGTCGGGACGGTCTATATGGCGACCATTGCGGCTGTGCAAAAATGGTTTCCCGACAGGCGCGGCTTTGCATCGGGCATGATCGTCTGCGCGTTCGGATTTTCGCTGGTCGTATTCATGCCGATTGCGGGAGCGATGCTCGGCAGCGTGGTGGAAATCAATAATGTGAAGGCACTATCCGGAGGAATTGGAGTTCCGGCGACGTTTCTGGTTTTCGGTATAGGGTTTGGCGTGATTTGCGCCGTGTCCTCATTGTTTGTCGAAAACCCGCCGCAAGGCTACCTCCCGGAGGGATATTCTCCGCCGCAGGCTGTCAGCTCCAAGCGGCAGTATAAGCCGCTCGAAATGCTCAAAACCAAGCAATATTATCTGCTCGCGGGAGGGCTTTTGTTTACCTTGCCCTCATATTTCGTGCTAAACCCATCTTTTAAGCAGCTCGCGATAGAAAGAGGTTTGCCCGAAGTCGCCTTGCTCCTTGTCATGCTCACAGGAATCGGCAGCGCGTCAGGCCGCCTGATAGTGTCATGGGTGTCGGATAAAATCGGAAGAAAGACGGCGATGGTGTCTATTGCTGTAATCACTCTGGTTTCTTCGCTGATCATGATACCGGCAACAGGCATAATAGTCCTTATTTGCATAATGCTTATCTCTTTTGCGTTCGGCGGCGCGGCGAGCGTCTATTCGGCAATGACGGCAGAGAGCTTTGGCACAAAGTATGGCGGGGTAAACTTCGGGCTTGTGATGCTCGGCTTTGGCGTGTCGGCTTTGGTTTTCCAATATATCTCCACGCTTTTGCCGAAAGAGGCGGGTGAGGTCGTCGGTATCAGCTCCTTTATCGTAGCGGCGGCGACCTGCGTTATAGCCATCGTGCTGGTTTTGCTGATGGATGATCCAAATAAGGTCAAATAGGTTACATTTGCGACCCCCAGCTCTTCTCACCGGGTCGCAAGAATAACTCAAACAATAAGAAATAGAAAGGATAAAAAACTATGGAACAATACTGGAACAAACCTGTAGAAACGATGGGGCGCGAAGAACTTTGCGAGATTCAGCTCAAAAAGCTGCAAACCACCGTCCGGAACGTGTACGAGAACGTGCCGTACTACAGGGAGAAAATGCAAAAAAAGGGGATTCTTCCCGGAGACATTAAGACGCTCCAAAATCTGAGCGACCTGCCAATCACCACAAAGCAGGATTTGCGCGATACATATCCTTTTGGGATGTTTGCCGTGCCGATGGAGGATATTGTGCGCATACACGCGTCGAGCGGGACTACGGGAAAGCAAACCGTCGTCGGCTATACCCGCGCTGATATTGACATGTGGGCGGATTGCATGGCGCGCTGCCTTGTGATGGAAGACGCGAATAAGAGTTCGCGTGTGCAGGTGGCGTATGGGTACGGGCTTTTTACCGGGGGGCTTGGGGCGCATTACGGCGCGGAAAAGCTCGGCGCGGTGGCGATTCCGGCGTCCTCCGGCAACACCCAGCGGCAAATCACCATGCTCATTGATTTTGGGGTGACGCATATTTGCTGCACCCCCTCATATGCCATGAACATTGCCGAAGTCCTGTCTGAACTGGGTTACACGAAAGATGATTTGAAGCTGAAATCGGGATGCTTTGGCGCCGAGCCGTGGAGCGTCGGAATGCGCTCTGAGATCGAAAGCCGTCTCGGAATACGCGCCTATGATATATATGGTTTGAGCGAAATCATGGGGCCTGCCGTTTCGCACGAATGCCGCCATCAAAACGGGCTGCATATTTGGGAGGATTATTTCATCGCCGAAATAACCGACCCCGACACCGATTTGCCGCTTGAGGACGGCGAGCCGGGCGATCTTGTCATCACCACCGTCAGCAAGGAGGGTTTCCCGCTCATTCGTTACAAGACGAGGGATATTTGCACGCTAAACCGTCAGCCTTGCGAGTGCGGGCGAACCCATGCGCGTATGTCAAAACCGGCGGGGCGCACAGACGATATGCTGATCATTCGCGGCGTGAACGTGTTCCCGTCGCAAATCGAGTCTGTTTTGCTCAGTATCGGGGACGTGCAGCCAAATTATCAAATCGTCGTTGACCGTGTAAATAATCTTGATACGTTGACCATAGAAATCGAAATTCCCGAATCTATTTTTACCGACAATGTAAAGGGTATCGAGGTGTTTGAAAAGAAGGTCAGCGGCCAAATCGCCAGCGTTTTGGGTATCGGCGCGAAGGTTCACCTTGTCGAGCCTAAGAGTATCCCGCGCAGCGAAGGCAAGGCAAAAAGGGTCATTGACAATAGAAAAATATGATATAATAATCGCAAGCATCGCCGACGGCGAACGCACCGTCGAAACTCGCCGGGCGGGGATCGACTCATACCGAAATGTGCCTGCCGCCGACGAGAAAATAATTAACACAGAAAGGAATGTATTATACTATGTTAAATCAGATTACGGTTTTTCTTGAAAATAAACCCGGACGGTTGGAGGAAGTGACAAGAACTCTGGCCGACGAGAACATCAATCTCCACGCGCTGTCTATCGCCGACACGACCGACTTTGGCATATTGCGAATGATCGCCTCCGATCCCGACAAGGCGGTGCGCGTCTTGAAAGAAAAAGGCTTTATGGTAAAGACCGCCTCGGTAATCGCGCTGGCGATGGGGCATAGCCCCGGCAGTTTGCATAAGGTGCTGCGAGAACTCCAGACGCTCGATATATCTATCGAATATATGTATGCGTTCACCAGCCGGCACAGCGACTACGACGCCATTGTCATACTGAGCCTTAGCGATCAGGATGCGGCGGTCTCGAAATTAAACGGCGCGGGGTTTTCGATACTCGGCGGCGAGCTTTTAGATCAGCTTTGCAAATCGTAGGGCTATCGTAGGATTGTAAGGTTATTATAGGGGTTTGGAGGGCAAGAGGGCATGACTGCTCGTCGCGACATAATTGCCATAGTCGTATTTCTCGTTATCGTGCTTGCTTTATGGATGAGCTTTTCCATGCTGCCCTCCCCCCGGACGGTGTATATCGGAAGCGGCGAGGGGGAGCGTGATCTACGCGGCGCGGATTTTACGGACACTGTTTATGTTATCGGATCAATGGAGCTATGGGAAAGCTATCCGTTCAATCTGTTTACGCCGGAGGATTTCGCGCTCGGCATAACCGGAGAACCAACCGTCACGCAATTATCCGACTACAGAAGCATAGATTATTTTACGCACAGGCTTACGCTCTTTTTGACGCCCGGAAGAATATACAATATGTCTATGAGAACCGCCGACTACTCACAGAGGATTTTTGTCTGCGGAGATGAACTTGAAGGCGTCGGTATGCCCGCAACATCGAGGGAGGAAGTTATTCCGGGGGCGTTTGAGAAGATATATTCCTTTATACCACAAACGGAACAAGTGGAAATTATCATCCAAACCGCAAATTTTGTCCACGGCATAATCGCTTGCAGGCCGCCTGTTATTTCAATAGGCGACAGCTTTGTCATCAATGCTCTTGACAGGCGTGCCGTGTTTTTCAAAGCCGTTGTTCTCGGCTGTCTGCTGACCTCAGTCTTGCACCATATTTCAGTGTTTATCATGAACAGGCGCCGAACTTCTTCGCTTATCTTTTCAATATGGTGTCTGATTTTGGCGATGATGGATAAAACGCTGCTCTATGCCTTTTTCCCGGACATAAGCTGGTATCTTGATGTTCGGCTCGAATATCTTGTGCTATTTCTTATCGCTCTTTTTCTAATCTTGTTTTTGTACGCGCAATTTCCAAAGCTGCTGCACAATGTGATAGCCGTGCCTTACTGCGCGCTTCTGATATTGCACATTTTTAGTCTATTTTTCTCAACGCGCTTTTTTACCGCCGCCGCAATCTATTTTTCTTATGTTTCAATAGCTTTTATTGTTTACATAGTGGCGCGTTTTGCCATGTCGCTTAGACGGGGGAAGCAGTATGTGCTTGGCTTCGTCGGCATGTTGGTTTTAGGCTTGTTCGGCATATCGGATTTATTGCATAACCGTGACCACGGAGAGTTAATATCATTTACCTCGATACCTTTTGCAGCGTCGGTGGGAATGGTGTTCTTTGTATTCTGCTTCACTTTGAGTCTCTCTCTGGAATATGCCGAAAAGGAACGACGCGCCGAAAAAGCCGCGTTTTTTGAACGTATGTCGCATGAAATGCTCACGCCGCTGACGCGAATATCTACCGACGTCCAAGTTGTGCAAAAGCATCCGGAAAGAGCGGGCGAACGTCTTTTGGAAACGCAGACGGAGATAATGGCAATGGCGGAGAAAATCCGAAACGCTCTTGACGAAAAGGCAGGTGACGACCAATGAAAACTGTGCTTTGCGTCGAGGACGATTTAAAAATCCTGTACAATAACCGCGATATGCTCACAGAGGACGGCTATAATGTCCTCACCGCAGAAACCTTATCGCAGGCGCGGCAGCATCTTTCTGACACAGCCCCCGATGTGATCGTGCTTGACATCATGCTTCCAGACGGCAACGGGTTGGAATTTCTCAAAGAGCTGCGGGCGGCCGGCAACAACACGCCCGTTATCATGCTGACGGCATGGAATCGGAGCGGGCACATTGTGCAAGGTCTTGATTCGGGCGCAAATGACTATATCGGCAAGCCTTTTGAATATGAGGTTTTGCTGGCGCGAATCAAAGCCCTTTTCCGAAATATCGAATACCTTTCCGAGCGGATAGTATGCGGCATTTTGACCTTATCCCCCATCAGCGGGCAAGCGTTCATAAACGGCGAGGATTTGCTCCTCACCCAAAAGGAATTTGCCCTGCTCTTGATGTTTGTTCAAAACGAGGGTAAGACTGTCAGCACGGAGTATCTTTACGAAAAAGTGTGGGGACTACAAATAATTGACGACATGGGTACGGTCAACACGACCATTTCGCGCTTGCGGAAAAAAATAGAGCCATCCGGGTATTATATTTTCGTCACGCGAAACAAAGGGTATACGTTCGACAAAACGTAGCTGATGTTTACAAATTTGTAAATTTCGGCGTTCGGCTATAAATATTGATAAAATGCAAACAATAAAGTATGCGTATGAAATGTGCGCATACTTAAAAAGCATTTGAAGGAGAAAAGTAAAATGCAGGAGAAACAAAAAAAGCCGCTCTCAGAGGTTTTGGAGTTTGTTATTGTCATAATGCTTGGCATCACCGCGGTAGCGACGGCGTGGTCGTCGTGGCAGGGCGGGCTGCACGGCAGTCAGATGGATCAGAAGTATACGATGGCAAACAACTTAAACGGCGAAGCCAATACCATGTACAATCAGGGCGTTTCGCAGATGACGCAGGACATGATGCTTTGGAATCAGCTTATGGGCCTTAGCATTGACTATGCCTTTGCCGAACAAAGAAGCGACGAAGAAGAGATGGAAAAATTAGATTACAAATACACCCAGATTATGGAGGACAGCGTATCCGCAGAATTTTCGGCGGCAATCGCATGGACTGACGGATTTGAGGAATATATGTCTCCGTTTGATAACGAAGAGTTTGTTTTCTCATATTTTGGAGCGTATGCAGAGCTTTATGAAGAGTCGGAAGCTATGCTGGAAGCGGGCAACGCTAACAATACGCACAGCGACAATCAAGGGCTTGTTTCGGTCATCTATGCCGTGGTTTTGTTCCTTCTCGGTATTTCCGCGTCTTTCAAGGGAGTGAAGGAAAAATACATACTGCTTATCGTTTCGGCTATGGGATTTGTGATTGCTACGATTTTCATGTTCACAATTCCGATTGTATTCCCGTAATGCGATAATAAAGCACATCTATAAAGCAGAGAGGGCGACAAAATTGATTTTTTGCTCCAAATGCGGCGCGCAAAACGCCGATGATATGTTTTTTTGCGGCAAATGCGCGAGTCCCCTAAACGCGCCGGTGCAAGGCGCGGTAAACGCGCCCATGCAAAGCGCGATGCCTAATTATTCTCCGCCGCAGTTTGAGTCCAAACCGGAAAAAAAGAAAAAGTGGCCGATTATTCTCATAGGGACAATCATCATCATTGTTCTTGCCTATTTCTTTTCAAGCGACGCGGACGATGAAACGCCCGATTTCGGCAACGACTTTGCGCCGCCGTCAGTGCAAACACCGGCGCCAGCTACTCCCGCCGCCTCAAACAGGCAAGAAGAGTTTGACGGTACGTGGGCGATCTACTGGTATTTGTGCGGCAGCGACTTGGAGACGGATGCCGGATTTGCCAGCGGCGACCTTGAAGAAATGATGAGAGTGAGCCTTCCCGAAAACGTCACTGCCGTCATTGAGCTGGGCGGCGCAAACTATTGGCATAACGGCGCGGAAGCAAACAGCAACACCCGTTATCTGTATGACAGCGGCGGCCTTACCCTTTTGGAGCAGATGCCTTCCGCAAACATGGGCGAGAGCAGAACCTTTGAAAACTTTCTGCGCTTTTGCAACACAAATTACCCCGCCGACCGTCAGGTTTTGATCATTTGGAATCACGGCGGCGGCAGTGTTGCGGGCGTCGCTTTTGACGAGCGGTATTTTTTCGACTCGCTGACCTTGCCGGAGATGAGGAGCGCTTTTGAAGCGGTACACACAATCTCTAAAGAAAATCCGCCTTATGAGCTGGTCGGTTTTGACGCATGTTTTATGGCGACCATTGACGTAGCCGATATGTTAAACGGCGTGTCCCGCTATATGGTGGCCTCGCAGGAATGGGAGCCCGGACTCGGCTGGGACTATGAGGGGCTTTTTGAGGCATTGGCAGATAATCCCGGTATGTCGGGCGCCGAGCTTGGCGTGGCCATATGCGATACTTATTATGCCGCGTGCGTGGATGAATCCTCATGGCTTATGTCATACTATGATGACGCAACGCTTTCGGTGGTGGATTTGAGCCGCGTAGACGCCTTGATGTCGGCATATTATGACATTGGCGCAGAGTCGCTTATCGGCGCGAGTGCCACGCCGTCATATTTTAGCGAATACGGGCGGGCGGCGCGAAACGCGCTAAATTATGGCAGCAACAATGATTGGGATGGCTATACAAATATGGTTGATTTGGGCGACCTTGTGAGGCAGGCCGGAATCAACTTGCTTCCCGAATACGGGCAGGCGTTGCTTGACGCGCTGGGCGACTGCGTGATATATCAGGTAACCGGCCCTCTAAAAAGCAGAGCCAGCGGACTATCCAAATATTACAATTATGACGGCGACTATGCTAATTTTATGGAATACGTGCTGCTGCGCGACGACGATCCGTTCCATTGGTTTTATGACTTTTTGCTCACGGGCGGCCTTTCTGCCGAAGGGGAGCGGTATGTCCTTGAGCTGGCGCGAAGGTATTCCGGGCCGCAGGAAATCAAATCGAGGAGTATTCCAAATTCATTGAACGACGGACTTGAGGACTTTCCTCTCGCATACACGGACGACGGTTATGTGATACTTGAGCTTGGGGCAAACATCGCGGACAAGCTCTTTGGGGTATATTGCTACGTTGCCTATTATGATGATCAAAGCGAGACAACCGTCCTGCTCGGGCGCGACAATGAGCTTTATGCCGATTGGGAAAACGGCGTGTTTATGGATGATTTCCGGGGAGTGTGGGGCGGTATTGACGGAAATTTAGTATATATGGAGCTGACGGACGAAGCTGACGATTTTCAGCTCTATACCGTTCCTGTTTTGCTAAACGGGGAAGAATACTCTCTGCGGGTCAGCTATATGTATGACAGCGCGGAATATAAAATACTCGGTGCGCGGCGGGGCATTGACGAACACGGCATGAGCGATAAGAATTTGCGCCAGCTTGCTGCCGGCGACGTAGTTGAGCCTTTGCACTTTGTTTTGTTTGACGCGGATGACGAGGATTTTTCTGTCATTGCCGCGCAGGGCTTTTCCGTTACGGCAAATACGCGGTTTGAAGAAACTTCATTGGGCGACGGCATATATATCTTTATGTTTGAAATGATTGACGCTCTAAGCAACAGCTTTTTGTCAGAGGCGGCCGCTTTTGAGCTTGAAGGTGGGGAGATTTATTTATTGTATGATTGAGCGCGATCCGGTGTATACCGCTTAAATATCGCAAATTTCGCAGAGCAAAAAATAATTTATGAGAGGAGTTTATTATGAATTACGAAATTTTTGGAGGGAATCTCCCGGCTGTGACCGTTACTTTGGAAAACGGGGAAGCCATTTACACGCAATCGGGCGGCATGACTTGGATGTCGGCGGATATTCAGATGGACACGAACATGAAGGGCGGCCTTTTTAAGGGGCTCGGACGTATGTTGAGCGGCGATTCGCTGTTTATGGCGACTTATTCGGCGACGGCAAGCGGGCAGTCCATCACTTTCGCGTCTACGTTTCCCGGAAACATAATTGTACTTGATGTCGCAAAAGGGCCGTATGTCTGCCAAAAAAGCGGGTTTCTCTGCGCACAGCCGGATGTCGAGCTTAAAATGTATGTCACAAAGGGCATAAAAAGCGGATTATTTGGCGGTGAAGGCTTCATATTGCAGGAGCTATCGGGAACGGGTTTGGCGTTTCTTGAAATTGACGGCAGTGTGAAAGAGATAGACCTTGCGCCCGGAGAGAAGCTAAAGGTAGATACGGGCAATGTCGCCGCCTTCGAGCAGCGTGTTAAATATTCTGTCGAAATGGTCAAAGGTTTTAAAAACATTCTGTTTGGCGGTGAGGGATTGTTTCTTACCACCGTAGAGGGTCCGGGCAAGGTCTGGCTGCAAACAATGCCGGCACAAACATTGGCATCAAAGCTCGTTCCGTTTATGCCGTTTAAGCAAGACGATTAGATTATTTGAAAGATAGGAGATTTTATTATGAAAAAGATATTTGTTTTAACTATTGCGCTTGTTTTGAGCCTTGGGCTTTTGACCGCTTGCGGTGACGACAGGGTCGATCAGCTGCGGGCTGATCACGGAGTGCTTGTGGATTTGTTTAACGAGGTGTTAGAGATTTATGAAGAGGTGCGCCCGTATCATGATGTTGAAAATATGGTTGTCAGCATAAACCTGCTGTCTGATGCTATCAACGATTTGGAAGGGCACATAAAAAGCGGTATGAGCGACGGTGATATTGAGGCTATATCCAGCGGCATAAGAGATGCCATTGCCTCCGTAAATCAGATAAGAAGCAGCCTTTTGTCGCTTAGGTGACAATGCCGGGAGGAGAAGCACACAAAACAAGCCCGCACCCGGAATCTATGTTGACGTTTCGGATTGTCTGACACTTGGTTGTGCTCAATGAAAAGAGAAGAGCAGTGGTAGAGCCGGAGTTAGCGCATAGCCCGGAGCTTCTTACCGGCTGTGTAACGGTTAACGGTCGGCAATGCGTTAATCTTTTATCGGCTCACCCTCAAGATAGGATAAATACAGGTATTCAGGACTTTCGTAAAACATACTGCACCCATAGTCGCTTATCTTATCGCTTATCCATGAACCGTAAACATCAATGAGCGCATCAACAGGCCGCGCGCCGCTGTTTGCGGCAACGCTGACAATTAGACGTTTATAAACCTTAGCGATATCAAACACCGCAGGAACATTGAAATCGCCCGTCGTGTTATCAAATCCGCCGTTAATTATGCTGTGTTTTTCTATTAAATCCGCTGCGGTATTTTCGACAGGTTCGCAATGGTAAATATCCGCAAGCTCTAAATATCGGGCGAGTACGTCCTTTCCAAGCGCGGATACAACATCTGCACGGCGGTTTTTCGTTGTTCTGCCAATATGCTCAATCAGTGAGCATACGAAAAAAATATCATTATCTAATTTTGGCTCTCTCCCCGTCATGTCCTCACCTCATAATTTTTCAGATATTTCAAACACTCAAGTGACGCCGGGGTGCAAAAGGCTAATTGATGCGTAGGATGCTTGAATTTTGCTAAAACCCAAAACTGCTCACGAGTCAACACGCCGCTCACAAAGTCGGCGATATAGTTCCATACTTGGTCGTTTGCCATAGCGCCCTCGACAACTGCATAATCATGCGGTTTCCCATTTCTGCAGTGGACAATAAAGTCAAGCCATTCATCGGTCATAGTATCAAATTTCAACAGCTCAAGCGCGGCAGATGGTGTGTATTCATATACGCTTACAACGGGCGTATCAAACCGCCTTGCCCATTTATCGGCTTGCGCTTGCAACTGCGTACAGTAAAAGCCATGCCCGAAATCTTTTTTGTTTTTAGCTATGCGGATTTCAGGTTTTTCAATAACACAATATCCGCCATGGTATACAATCATTTATTTATCTCTCTATTTGGTGTGTTGGGCAGTGAAAAATACGGTATGCTTTATAACATCTTCCATAGCTTTGCTATCACAGATGTTCAAGCACCTCAATTGTAACACTTTCCAGAGAAGGCTGCAAGGCAAAAGTGAGCGTTGAGGTAAGCAAACTCTCAGAAAAAATCATCTTTGAGTCCGACATTCCCGAGTATTTGTAGATTTTGTTAATTTACATTGCTTGTAGCAATGGGCGAAGCGGAGTATAATGGGGTATAGTTATCTTTACGGAAAGGGGCGCGAACTAAGATGCTTGCGGAAAACCTCAAAATACTCAGAAAGTTAAAAGGCTTTTCTCAAGAGGAATTGGCAGTGCGCCTAAATGTCGTCCGGCAAACGGTTTCAAAATGGGAAAAAGGGCTGTCTGTACCGGACGCGGAGCTGATAATTCGTCTGTCGGAGGTTTTTGAAATGCCCGTTAGCGTGATATTGGATTCAAAAACAGAGAGCGGGCAAGACGACAAGGCGGTAACCGAGCAGTTGTCGCGGCTAAATGAAAACCTTGCGATAAGAAATCGTTATACTCGCCGGGCATGGAAGGTTATCGCGATTGTTTTTGCGGCGGTCATAGTCATACAGTTTTTAATTATAGTGCTCACTCCAATATTCAATTACGCATCTCTAAACGGACTCAACGACGGAACAACCATTGTGCATACATACACAACGAGAAAACCGTGACGGCAATCCGAATAGGCAGATGGAACATTAGAGACATCAATCCCAATTCTTGGCATACCAATCACATCAATTTACGATTATCGAATTGGTATGACCGTTAAGATTTAGTGCTAAAGGCAGAATAATTTCCGCTCCACGGCTTGTGAAAGCCGTGGAGCTTTTGTGTCCGCTTTTGGGTGAGTGATACCGATTCGCTATCAAGTGTCTGAACAAATAAAATTTGGCAACGCGGGCAAGTCGCATGATACAATGTGCTAACTATTCAGCGCGAAACATTATTTAGGTCAAAAAGCTAACTTTACTCGAGTGACGTAGAGTCAAATCTTTAACGTGGGTCTTATGCCTTGAAGAAATGTAATAATAACCCGCATCAGCTCTCAATAAATTGTAATGCTAAGCGGATAACTTTCCATTTAGTGGTATTACTCTATAAAAGAGCAAATTAAATCTATTGCCTCGTCTATAATCTCATCTGAAACAGTTTCGACATATGAGGCGCTTCTGGCGCTTACGTCCAATGCGCGAGCTTGGTCACAAAGAATGACCCCTGTAGTTTTCGCGCTGTCATCAAGGCGAATATGAAAGGCATGGTCTTTATCGGTTCTTGTTATCGGGCAAACCATTGCCATTTTGCAGTGACGATTGTATTTCTCATTACTGATGACTAACGCCGGGCGTCTGCCGCTCTGTTCAAATCCTGTCTGCGGGTCGAAATTCATAATAATAATGTCGCCCTGATTCGGGATATACATTACCACACCTCTTTCCCCATAGGCTTTCCCCAGTCATATTCCGCTGGAGCATATAAGGATTCGTCCGCAAAAATTTCGTTTATCGGTTTTTGATAAAATGCTTCAAGCCGTTCATCAATACTCTTTTTAGCGCGTCGTCTGCGAGACGATTTTCTGATTACTATAGAATCATCTTCCGCCACGATATAGACTTGGTCGCTTTCTTGGAGCAGCAGCGAATCCAATATAGCTTTAGGCAGTCTTATTGCTTGGCTGTTTCCCCATTTTTGAATAGTGGTCAGCATATAATCAACTCCTCTGCTCACAAGTATATACCAAGTATCTACACTTTTCAACTATTTATTTAACAAAATCAGTCGGAGCTTGTACTCACCATTGATTTTGGATATAATGCAACCCACCGCTTATAATCGAGTGAAATGAGCACTGCCTGTCTGCCGACAGGCGGATGCACATGAGCTTGCTCGTGCATGACCGAAGGGGCGAAGATAGAGGCTAAGTTATAGAAGTGGGGGAATTATGATTTTGCTAAAACTTCAGGGCGCGCCGCGCAGATACTAATAAAAACACCTTGCGTTAACATAAAATTAAGTGTAAAATAAGCCAAAGACCAAAACACGTAGGTAGTAATACCCGATATTAGGAGGACATTATTATGGCACAATGCGTAAAGTGCGAAACCTCAGTGCAAGACGGCACGAGCTTTTGCCCATCATGCGGGCAGTCAATGACTGACCCGGCGCCGCAAGTTTCACCGCCCCCGGCAGAGGCTGCTCCGCCTCAGCCCGGATATTCCCCGCCGCCCGTTTATGGGCCGCCGCCGCCCGGCTATGGGCAGCCGCCGCAATACCCCCCCCAGCCCGGTTACGGACCGCCCGGCTACGGGACGCCGCAAAGTGATGCGGAAGCGGGTAAGCTCATGGCAATTTTATCTTACTTTCACATTCTCTTTCTTGTTCCGCTGCTCATGGGAGAGCACAAAAAGAATCCTTTTGTGAAGTACCATCTCAACCAGGGAATCGCGATGGCTCTCATTTCAGTGGGCTATTCTGTACTGAGCGGCATACTAAACGCTGTCGTCAAGGTTCCGCACTATGATCCGTTCTTTGGGCTTCCGCTTGGCTCGTATACCCCGGCATGGCTGAGTACGGTTTTATGGCTCATCAGCATCCCTATTTTTATCATCGCCGTTATCGGCATCCTAAACGCGGTCAAAGGCGAGATGAAGCCGCTGCCCATTATTGGCACGAAAGTCAATTTTCTTTACAAATAAGGAATCTGTGATTTCGCCAAAAGGCTGACGCCTATGGATTTTTCCGGCAGGAGCGAAAAGCCAAGATTTTTAGGCAAAAGCAAAGCCCCCAACACGGGGGCTTTGCTCTTTTACTTGATGATACGGGGATTTGTTTTCGAGTTTTCTCACGCTTAGCCGCGCTCAATATCCCGCGGTCTTTTGCTAATTTACAGCGGCTTTGCCGGATTCGTCGGCTTTCATGCTGTCTACAATATCTTTTATAGCGGCATCGGCGCCGTCGTATGCCACTTGGCATGTGCCGACCTGATGATGCCCTCCGCCGCCATGCTTTAGCATCAACGCGCCAACGTTTGTCTTGCACGTCCGGTTTAAGACGCTGTGGCCGACCGCAATCGGGCAGTTTTGCTTGCCTCTCCCGTCAACGATCCAAACTGACACGTTTTGCTCGGGATAAAGGCTGTAGATAAGAAAGCGGTTTCCTGTATATATGGTCTGGACGCCGCGCAAATCGGTTATGATGACGTTTCCGTCGGTTCTCGTATATTTTGCGACCATCTCCTTAAATAACGCGTCTTGTTCAAAATAGAGCTTCACGCGCTCGTCCACATCAGGGTTTTCAAGTATTTGCCCGATATTTTTAGTGGCGCACTCATCAATAAGATTTTCCATCAACACATAGTTGCTGATACGAAAATCCCTAAAGCGCCCCAAGCCCGTACGCGGGTCCATAATGAAGCCCAGAAGAACCCATCCTGTGGGGTTTAATATTTCGTCGCGTGTGAGCTTTGCGGCGTCAACCTTGTCAACGGCGCGAACCAAATCCTCAAAGCGGCCGAGTTTCTCTTTGCCGCCGTAGTATTCGTAAATAACACGAGCGGCACTGTCCTCTATGCGGCTATCACCCTCAAACACGATGTCTTTGCCCAAACGCTCATTTTCGCTCGAATGATGGTCAAACCACAGCTTGCAGCCCTTTACATAAGGGATATTCGCCAAAACGTCATTGTCCGTCACTTCGACGAGGCCGTCTTGAATATCTTTTGGGTGTACAAACGTCCAATGGTCAATAACTCCGAGATATTTAAGCAACGCGGCGCACCCCAGCCCATCAAAATCCGATCTTGTCAACAGTCGCATACATACTCCCCCTCTCGAATACATAACGCTTTTAAAAATAATCTGAATATATGAATAATACCACGAATAACCAAAATTGCAATAGCGAAAAAGAAAAAGCTGCCGATGGGCTGTGTAGGGGCTTACAAAGCGGGGGTCATAAAAATTATTCCGAGAGCGGAGCATGGATGCGGAGCGTCCGATCGTTTGCGCACGGATGACGCAATTGATCGGGGAGGAATGATTTTATGACCGCCGCTTATATATTCAAAAGGGAGGCTGCCTTGCGGCAGCCTCGTTGATTTATTTATCATATATTTTTTCCTTTCCTCTTTTTATTTCTTTGACATTTCTAATGCCTTGTTTTTCTTAATAATCTTCCCCCTTTGTTATTTCTATTATTTCTTCTTCCTCTTCTTCGCCGCGGCGTTTCCATACGACAAACAGGAAGAGCAAAGCGAGAAGTATCAGCAGTGCCGCCATGCTTGCCATTGCGAGGAGTGACAGTGAGCTAAGTCCGTTGTTGCTTGCTTGTCTCTGTCCTATATTGGCAAGCGGTGTGTCGGGATTGTTCGCGTTTACGTATTCGTCGCCGCCGATAAAACCGTCATCAGGCTGGGGTCTTTCGGGGGTGGGTTCGGGCGCCCGCTCCGGTGTCGGTTCAGGGGTCGGTTCCGGCGTCGGCTCGGGTGTCGGTGCGGGGGTTGTTCCCTGTGTGCCCGCTGTGGCCGCTTCTGTACCCGGCTGTGCGGTCGTCTGTGAGCCGTTGCCATTCTCTGCGTCTGTCAGTAAGCTGTCAGTGTCATCTTGGCTTTGAGCTTTATTTTGGTCTTGACCGTCGCTGTTTACCGCGTCGTCGCCATCATTGTTGTCATTGACGTCGCTCTTTTTGTTAACTTCGCCATTATCTTTGTCCGCGCCGTCATTGATGTTGCTGTCAGCAGCGTTGCAGTCATCACAGGCGCAGTCGCCGTCGTGGCTGTCATCGCAGTCGTCGCAGTCACAATCGTCGGCAATATGCGCACCGTCGCCTACGGCGCCGGGGTCTCCTACGGAGCCGGGGTCGCCTACGGAGCCGGGGTTGCAGTCGTCGCAGTCACAGTCATCGGCGCAAGGAGGGTTGCAGTCGTCACAGTCACAGTCCGCATTATGGTTATCGTCGCCTGCGGCGCCGGTGTCCAGCAGCAGCTTGACCGAATCGCCGCCGTTGGAGCCGTTCTCGTTATATGCCCTGATATCGATGGTATATTCGGCATCGGCGAGACCGCTGACGGTCAGGCTGTAGGTCTCGGTGTCGGGGTCGAACTCCACCCTGGCGTCATATGCTTCCTCGAACCACACGAAGGATTGTTCGACATTCCGTACCCTGATGGAAACTTTGTAATAATCGACCGGTTCCCAGTAATAGCCGGTGCTGTCCTTAAAGAAGACGGCCAGGTCGCCATTGTGATCGCGTTCCTCTATGCGGGTCATCTGCCGGGAACTGTCCGTCCAGGTGACGGTCACGTCGCCGTCGGCATCCGCGCTGGCCTTCTCGCTGACCGAAGCCGCCGGGCCGCGGGTGGGGGGGCCGTACCTGTTGTACGATAGCGTTGTGATCTGGCTTTCGCCGGCATCGTTATAGGCTAACACCTGGAAGTAGTAGCTTGATTGGTTAATATCGAGTCCCGCCACCTTGGTTTGCAGGGTCATGCCTACATCCACCCAGTCACCGCTCCCCATAACCTTGTATTTGTAGCCGTCGGGGGCGCCGCCGGTCGTGGGGGCGGTCCAATGGAGGTTTACCCAGATGGGGCCGGTGTCACCCGTGCTGACCGGGTACGGGCGTCCGGGAATCTCGAGCGGGGGCGCGGGTTCTTTCCATGTGGCGTAGACAGATATTGATTCGGTCACTACCGTGTCTGCCGTGAAGTTTTCGCCCTTGCCGTCGGCTTGCGTATTCCAGGAAAATAACATATCGGCTTTCGGTGCTGGGTCTGTCGGCAGTACGCGCCCTATATCCGCGAATGATTTGTCCTTTCCGACCGAGATGACTTGCCGGAATGTATCGCCGTTATAGAAGCTGACCTCGTGGCCCCACCGGGCATAAAGCGTGATGTCGCCGGTGACGGGGGTTTCTCCTGTGAATGGGTCGAGCTTGGCGGAGGTGCTCGTTTGCCAGCCAAGGAAGTCAAAGCCGTCGCGGGTGGGAGCTGCGGGCATATTGCCCGTTCCAATGGTCTCACCTGTGTAGACGCTGCGGGTATTCTCGCCGGACATCACGCCGCCATTGGCGTTGAAGGTCACTATCTGGTAAGTCTTAAAACCTGTGAAGCTGGTTGCGCCGATATCATAGCCGTTGTAGCCGTATTTAAGTCCCGCGCTCCAGGAGTCTATCTTGATATTCTCCAGATAGGCTTCAAAAACGGCATGTTCGGGGTAGAGATACCATATTCTGGACGCTGTGTTGCCGTTTATTACGATGGGGTCTTTTATCACGGGCTGCCCGTCCGGGCGTCCGGTGAGGGCGTCCGGGTGATTGGGATTGATGGTCAGCCTATCAAGGATCGTGGGGTTGAAGGAGCTGTCGATATGGATGGCGCCGCCGCTGCCGGTTGTGGCTGTGTTGCCGGAAATCTTGCCGCCGTAAATGTTGGCGCGGCTTGAGGCGCATATTTGAATGCCGCCGCCATTGTTCGCGGCAGTATTGTTTGTTATCTCGCCGCCATACATATTAAGTACGGAAGTGTTTCCAAGTTGCACGCCGCCGCCGCCGAGTGAGTTCATACCGCTTACTGTGTTACCGGAAATTTTGCCGCCGTACATATTGATGACGGCGCTGCCTGACGCTGATATTCCGCCGCCACGAGAGCTACTGTTGTAGCTGATTTCGCCGTCGTACATATTAACGATGCCGGAGTTTGTCACGCCGCCGCCGCTGCTGCCATTACGGTTACCGGTGATTTTGCCGCCCCTGATATCAAGGATGCCGGTGCTGGTTACCTGTACGCCGCCGCAAGTGCTGGTGTAACCCTCCGTTCTCGTCAGGGTGATGTTTTCTCCGAGGATCAAGATGGCCGTGCCGGGAATGTAGTTGCCCACATAAAAATGGTTGTAGGTGGCGTAGGCATAGTAGGTGCTGCCGACGGTGTTATCGGGGCCGCCCACCGTCAAAGTGACGGGGACCGATGGGCTCAAATCGAGCGTAACGCCGTTGGGAATGGTAATATACTCGGTCAGGAAGATGGTCGCGGGCTTGCCTCTAAGCTCGGCAGCAGCGATTGCCTCGCGCAATTGGTCGAGGGTTGATACCGACGCGAAGACTGTCAATGCACATACGCACTCTTCTTCAAGCTCACCGCAGTCTAAGCAAAATTCAAACGATGAGGGCGCGAACAGGACAAAGTCATTCTCGCCGCCATCGGCGGCGGTGCACTCACAGTCGCTTTCTTCCTGCCCGCAATCTGCGCAGATATCCGCTTGCGCTATCGGGTCAACGCCTCCTGCGGAGGCGCAGTCGCAGTCAGCTTCCGGCTCGCCGCAGTCTGCGCAAATATCCGCTTGCGCTACCGAATCGCAGACGCAGATGTCTTCAAGCTCGCCGCATACGTCGCATTGTTCGCTATAGTCCGCAAGCGTGACTGTGAATGAACTCATCATTACCACTGCCAGTAGTATTGCCATGATTCTTTTTAGTGTGTTTGCTTTCTGTTCTCTCTTTTTCATTTTCTTGTTCTCCCTTTATTTTTATGTTTTTTTATTTGTTTTTGCGGCTTTATTTGCCGTCTGACGATACTGTAGCACATCTCTTTTCAAAATGTGTGAAAGTTGGCAGAATTGCCAAACATTTTTTTATTTGGGGTTTTGAGATGGGGTGGTTTTTTGTGCTTTTTCTGAGAGAAACGCAGCATTTGCAAGCGTTTATCGACGGTCATAAAATCATTCCTCCCCGAACCACTGCGTCATCCTTGCGCAGACGGTTCGGACGCTCCGCATCCATGCTCCGCTCTCGGAATGATTTTTATGACCGCTTTGACGATGCCAAAGAGATGCATCTATTATATTATCCTAAGCATACGTTGCCTTATACTAAATACTTTCGCAAAATGCCGAGCACTTCGTCAAAATTGAGGGGCTTGCCGATATGGGCGTTCATACCCGCTTTAATGCTCCTTTTTATATCTTCCCGAAATACATTCGCGGACAAGGCGATGATCGGTATCTCCTTGGCTCTTGGCATATCCAACGCCCGGATTTTTTTCGCGCATTCATAGCCGTCCATCTCCGGCATTTGAATATCCATAAATATAATATTGTATCTTTCGCTGTTTTCGGAGAACATTTTTAACGCCTCGATCCCGTTTCCCGCACATTCGATTTTTATTAAAGTAGGCTCGAGCAAAGCGGTCATAATCTCGCAGTTTATCTCCATATCCTCCGCAAGCAGCATACAAAAGCCGTCAAATGTACCGTCGCCGTTTGCAACGCCTTTGCCGTCCTCACTTGTTTCGGTCGCCGCTTGACCGTCGGGGATTTTCACATTTATAGTAAAATAGAACGTGGAGCCTTCGCCCAACTTGGATATGACCCATATATCTCCGTCCATCATTTTGATAATGCTTTTTGCGATCGAAAGGCCGAGCCCGGTACCGCCGTATTTTCTCGTTGTGTTTGCGTCGGCTTGTTCAAATGACTGAAATAGGCGTTGCTGCTGCTCCTCGCTGACCCCTATGCCCGTATCGCTTATGTCAAAGCGGATGGTGCAGATTCCGTTTTCTGTTTGGAGCAGCGTGGTTTTAAGGCTTATCGCGCCTTTTTCCGGCGTAAATTTCGTGGCGTTTACCAACAGATTGGTAATGACCTGCGAGAGGCGTTTGTCGTCGCACATCAAAACAGGCGGTATGTTTTCATCATATTCTATCGAGAAATTCTGCTGTTTTTGCCGCATATTGAACGTGACGACATCAATGACGCTTTGCAATGTTTTTTCAAGGTTAAACTCAACAGGCACAAGCTCCAGTTTATTCGCCTCGATTTTTGACATATCCAATATATCGTTGATGATGTCAAGCAGGCTCACAGAGGCGTTTCTAATGCTGCTGATCGCGTAACTTATGCGTTTGGGTTCGGTCGTCTGCTGCGCGATGGAGGTCATACCGATAATCGCGTTTATCGGCGTCCGAATTTCATGGCTCATATTCGCCACAAAGTTGCTTTTTGCGCGGTTGGCGGCCATTGTCTTCCGCAATGTGTTGAGCAAAATCAGAGATACCGAGACTCCTATCACGGCGATGAAAATTACCATCAAAATCAAAGTGTTAGATTCCCTTAGCTGCTCGTCTATGTGAATACCAAGAAATATGATGGCAAAGGTTTCATTTTCCGCGTTCAAGAGCGGCCTGTAATAGGCCTCATACATCAGTCCGAATAAATTAACCTTGCCCGAATACTCCTGCTTGTCCTCAATAAGTATCTTCGCAATGTCGGGGTCGAGCGTCGTCCCTATCGCCCGCTGCTCGCCCTCCGTAAGCGTCGTGGCTATTCGCGTGTCGCCGAGAAAAACCGTGACCTCCGTGTTGCCCAAATGGTTCTTTAGCTCGTCTACCGTTGCATTGGTATCTATTCTGACTCCTGCGGAAACAGCCCCTATCAGCGTGCCGTCCGCGTCGTACAAGGGCGCGCCTGTCCTGACGGAAACTCTCACGGCATGGCTCGACTCATAATATGACGACACTTTTCCGTCGAGCGCGTCCTTGATATTTTGCTGGCTCAAAATCGAATCGCCGTGATTGTCAGGCTCATCAGCCCTTGCCAGCACTATCCCGTCGCTGTCGGTGACAACGTAATAGTTTATATTGTGGCGTTCGTATGCCGGGTTTAGCAACCTCATGATTTCGGCGGTATTACGTTCTTTTACGGCCAAAATAACGTCTCGATCCTGCGACATGGTGACAGCCGCAATGCGGGAATTGTTCACGTTGTTTTCAAGAAATGAGGTCAGGCTGTTGATGTTCGCGTTTAGCTTTTCATTGATCAGGACGTTGCTAAAGCCTGTGAAGCGGATATACATCGTAATACTAAATAAAACGATGGCAAATATTAAAAGCACGGAAATCGGGAATATGTATTTATCATTGAATTTGATTTTTGACATACAAAATACCCCTATCCGCCTTTTTGAGGCAACCTCCAAAAATCCTATCACGCCAATCTACCTGCGATTTTTTCGCCATACTTCGTTAAATTTCCTTGAAATAAAGCAATTATTCCTGCGAAAATTTGCCTCGTATGGCAAAAAAATCACTTGGTATCTTGCTCGTTCAGGGTTTTTGGAGGTTGCCTTTACCCAAACCCTACCTTGTAAATTATACTACGCCGTGTTGCCAATAGCAACAAATTGCTCGCGCAACAGATTTTATGACCGCGTCTATCCGAAGTTGCCGCTGATTAGAGTTTTTTTCGAGGGCTAACCTTAGAGCTGCTTTAAGGTTTTTGGCGTAATTTTCCGCGTTTTTGTGCATTTTTGGTGAGGCTTACATAGAGCTTGTATCGGTTTTTGAGCCGTCATACACTGATTTTTCTATGATTTTCGGCAAAAATGTTTTCGCAAAAAAATTTGGCGAAAAAAGCTGATTTTATTGTTGACATTGGAGCTGCTCAAAGGTTTACACTATATTTGAGTATTTATAATCGAGTGAATGAGGGTCGCGTCCGAGCTTGCTCGGACATGACCGAATGAACGAAGATTACAACGAAGTTATAATCGCGCGAGAGAAAAAGCGCCTGTCTGCCGACAGGAGAGGCGAAGCCAATTGAAGGTTGCCCAATAGAAAGGATAAATCAAATCATGCAAAACATAATAATAGACGAAGAAATAAGAGACCTCTTGCCCGCGCTTGACGGGGAAACCCTCAAGTCGCTGGAAGAGAGCATCCTGCAATATGGCTGTATGTATCCGCTCGTCATAACCACTCTTGACGGTGTGGAAAATGTCCTCATTGACGGGCACAACCGTTATGCCATCTGCACGGAGCATGGCATAGATTTTGAGACTTCTTACAAAGAGTTTCAAACACGCGAGGACGCGCTCATCTGGGTCATCTCAAATCAGGTGGCAAGGCGCAATCTTACCCCCGTGCAGCTATCATACTTTCGAGGTTTGCATTACAATAAAGAGAAGAAATTGGTGGGCAATTCCACGGGAGCAAATGGACGAGAAGAGGAATTCTTTAAAAATGAAAGAATTCCTCAAACGACTGAAACTGCTGCACTTCTTGCAAAAAAATACGACATTTCAAAGTCTACGATATATGGCGATGCGAAAGCGGCGGCGTCCATAGACAAAATAGGAAACGCCTCGCCAAAAGCAAAATCTATGATCTTTTCGGGCGAGGCCAAAATTGATAAAAAAGTGCTAAAAGAGCTTTCGTCAGCTTCGGAAGATGAAATTAAATCCGTAGCGGCGGACATTCTAAACGGTGTTTACGAGAAAAAGGATACGGTAAAAGAGTCGCAGCCGCCAACGCCGCTTGATCTCGCCCTTTTTGGCATTGCACCTATAAACACAGCTATCGGCAAGGCCGCAGACGCTCTCGAAAGGCACTTGCCAAACATAAAGGAGAAAGCGGGGCGGGCAAGGCTGAGGACGACGCTAAAGCAATATACGGATATGCTCGGCGAGCTCTACATACAGGTTTAGGGCACCATTTGCGGGGAAAACCCTTGCAGTAGTGCCGCTGTGTGAAACTTGACGCAGGCCGGCGGATAAGTCATCGGCGTCTCTCCTTGCCGATAAGTTTTATGCGTTGACGTATTGACAATGCGATAACTTTTAAGTATCATAATAATTGGAAGATGGACAGCAAAAATGTATGAAATTTATTTTTATGAGGACAAGGACGGAAAGAGCCCTGTATATGAGTACCTGCAATCCTTGTCATGGCGAAGCGACAAGGACAGCCGTATAAACTTCAATAAAATCAATGACTATATTGAGACATTAAGTCTACACGGCAAAGCGGCGGGCGAACCGTATATCAAGCGCATTGACAGCGAGATATGGGAAGTCAGACCGATAAGAAACAGAATATTTTTTGCCGGTTGGAATAACGACGGTTTTATACTGCTTCACTATTTTATAAAAAAGACTCAAAAAACACCGAAGCGTGAAATTGAACAAGCCCGGCGCAATCTGGAAGACATGCGGGAAAGGAGCGGATAACAATGAGAAAGTGGAAAGATGTCAGGCAAGAGATTTATACCGCTGAAGAAATTCGGGAAAGCGACTTGAGGGTTGCCATTATCAGTGAGCTCATCAAAGCCAGAAACGAAAAGAACATATCACAGCGAGAGCTTGAACAATTGAGTGGTGTTAAACAGCCTATAATCTCCCGCATGGAAGCAGGGGAAACCAGTCCGCAGATTGACACAGTATTGCGGGTTTTAGCCCCTTTGGGGAAAACTCTTGCGGTAGTGCCGCTGTGCGAAACTTGACGCCGGCGGCGGATAAAAATACAGCAGTCCTCGCCGGGTCGTCGCGTTAATGTTATCTTACGAACCCGATTTTTAGGCAATTTCTTAGGCAAAATACGCAAAAACCTCTTGCAATTTTCCATCATTTATGATAGTTTAACAACCGCAAGGCCATAATAAGGGGCCGCAGCGACCGTGACGGTGCGCGAACACTATCACGGCGAATGTAGGGAACAGTTAAAATCAACGCCTACAGACACGGAAAATCCGCCGCTACAACCACTATCAGTATACCTTTTCATCTCGGTATTTACAACCTGATTTTGTGGCTTTTGCGGCAGGCTATCCGCAATAAACGCTGAATGTTTACATCGGCGCGTAGGCAAAGCCAACTTCGTTGGCTCGGGTAATATACCCTCCTGCGTGCCTTTTAATTGCTCCGCTGACTAAATGTTGAAGCGGGATTGCAGACAAGATGGTTCGAGATTTAGTCGGCGGAGCAATCATTATGGCCTTTTGCTTAAAAAACAGCAAAAGGATAATGAAACCTGCATGAACATAGTATACGTATTTGATAATCTGTATGCCGAGGTTACCGGGATTTCTATCCTTTCTTTGTTTGAAAACAACAAGGACGCCGATGAGATAAACGTGTATGCCGTCTGCGACAGCGTAACGGATATAAATAAGCAAAGGCTGACCGGGATTTCGGAAAGCTATGGGCGAAAAATCATATTCCTTGACGCGCCCGATGTGGAAAAAATAGTGGGTACGGCAATTGAGATAGATAATCACTGGTCACTTGCCACTTATTATAGGTTGTTTATCTCATCTTTGCTTCCTCATGATATGAAAAAGATCATATATATTGACGGCGATACGACAATCCAAAGCTCACTTTCCGAGCTGTGGGGCATGGAGCAAGGCAAAAATGTCATAAGCGGCGTCAGAGCGCGCAGGTTTCCGTATCATTCCAGAAATCAAAAAATCTTTTTGAAAAGTGACGACATATACATAAATGCCGGGGTGATGCTGATAAATCTTGATTTGTGGAGGCATTACGGCGTTGAAGAAAAATTCATTAAATTCATGAAGCTGATGGATGGCAATACTCGATTTAAGGATCAATGCATAATCAACAGTGTATTAAACGGCTATATCGGCACAATAGACCCGGCATATAATTACTGGCACTTTCACATAAACTCGGAAAGAGAAATACACCCCAAAGATTTAAAACGTGTCCGTGAAATAACGCAAAATAATAATCAGGTGATTGTTCATTATCTTCGTATCCAACAAAAAATCGACAAAGCGGAAAGCGGCTTGGATGCGCCCGATATTTTATATTTTCGCAACGATTGGTACAAGTGGCGCGAGATGTCCCCTTGGGGTGGATTACCGCTTGAACATCTGCGGTCGCCCCATCAAAAACCGGCGCCGCCCCCGCCTCTTCCGGCAAAACGCAAGACAATAAGACGCCAGATCCTCCGCTTTACAGAAAAAAACTGCAAGCCGCTTTTTGTTTTACTGAACAATATTGGCATATATTTTGCGGCTTTTTTGAGAAGCTCAAGAAATTTTTTTACCGACAAAATCTTCGCATTTTCCGAATCGGCACGCATACGCAAATACAATAAGCACCGCCAAAAAGTGACAGGGATAAACATAAAAGACTGCCGGATTGAAATGCACCCCAAAAGTTAGAGGAGAATCCATATGAACATATTATACGCATTTGATGATCTGTTTGCGGAAGTTGCCGGGATTTCGATCCTGTCTTTGTTTGAAAACAACAAGGACGCCGATGAGATAAGCGTGTACGCTATCTGCAACAGCGTTTCGGATACAAACAGGCAAAGGCTGATGAAACTGCAAGAAGATTACGGGCGAAGAATCATTTTTCTCGATGCGCCATCTGTAGATAAAATAGCGGGCACGGAAATTGAGATGGGTAAAAGCCACGTATTATTAACAAAAGCTACTTATCTAAAACTATTTATCTCATCTTTGCTGCCGCCCGATATGGAAAAAATATTATATCTTGACTGTGATACGATAATCAGCGGCTCACTTTCAGATTTATGGGAAATGGAACAAGGCGAGAGCATTATAAGCGCCGTCAGGGCTGCCGTTTACCCATTCCGCAACCCGCAAATTTTCCTTAAGAGAAGCGACATATACATAAACGCGGGGGTGATGTTGATAAATCTTGAACTGTGGAGGCATTATGGCGTTGAGGAAAAGTTTATCAAGTTTATAAGACTATTTGGCGGCAAAACTCCGGGTCAGGCTGAGCAGTGTATAATAAACAGTGTGCTAAAAGGTCATATTGGTGTGATTGACCCTAAGTATAACTACTTTCACTCAATAAAAGAAGATAAAACTAAGCATCGCAAAGATAGAGCGCGTGTGCGCGAAATAGAGCGGCAAAACAATCCGGTAATCATCCACTACATTAACCTCAAACACAGAATAGACGATGTGGAAAGCGGTCTTGACTCTCCGCTTCTTGATGTTTGGTACAAGTGGCGGGAAATGTCCCCATGGCGAGGCTTGCCGCTCGATCACCTGCGGTCGCCGAGCACTTTTACCTACCCCCCCCCTGTTACAACCAAGCGCAAAACAATACGAAGCTCGCTGCTTAAATTTACCGAGAAAAAATGCAAGCCTGCGTATAATTTGCTAAATAACATTGGGATTGTGCGCAAGGCTTTTCCGAGACGTATCACGAAATTTACTGCCACGCTAATTAAGACATTTATAAAGATTCCCAAATACAATAAGCACCGTCAAAAAGCGACAGGAATCAGCATCAAAGACTGCCGGATAGGAAAACCCATATGAATATATTATATACTTTTGATGATCTGTTTGCCGAAGTTGCCGGGATTTCAATCCTGTCTTTGTTTGAAAACAACAAGGACGCCGATGAGATAAACGTGTATGCTATCTGCAACTGCGTGTCGGACGAAAATAAGCAAAGGCTGATGAAGCTGCAAGACGATTACGGGCGAAAAATCATTTTTCTCGCCGCGCCCGATGTAGAGAAGATAGCGGGCACGGCAATTGAGATACAAAACTGGCCAATTGCTAATTTTTTCAGGCTCTTTATCTCGTCTTTGCTGCCACCGGATATGAATAAAATATTATATCTTGACTGCGATACGACAATCCAAAGCTCACTTTCCGGGTTATGGAATATGGAGCAAGGCGGTAATATCGTCAGCGGCGTTAGAAACTGTGATAATCTGTATCTCAAAAACCGACGACGACTTTTCTTGAAACGAAACGACCCATACATAAACGCAGGGGTGATGCTGATAAATCTTGAACTGTGGAGGCATTACGGCGTTGAAGAAAAGTTCATCAAGTTTATAAGGCTGATGGAGGGAAAAGTTCCGCCATCAGGAGGAAATCAAGGTGTAATAAACAGTGTGCTAAAGGGCTATATCGGCACGATAGACCCAATGTATAACTATTTTTATATGCGCGTAAATAAAAAATTGATACACGCTAAAGATAAAAAGCGTGTTCGTGAAATAGCGCGGCAAAATAACCCGGTAGTCGTCCATTACTTCGGTATCCGATACATGATTAACAACTTGATATGCGGCTTGGATGCGCCCGATATTTTATATTTTCGCAGCGATTGGTATAAGTGGAGGGAGATGTCCCCGTGGCGAGGCTTGCCGCTTGATTATCTGCAATCGCCACCGCCGCAGTGGTGCCCCCCCCCCGTTACAACCAAACGCAAGACAATACGAAGCTCAATACTCCGCTTTGCCGAGCGAAACTGCAAGCCGTTGCATAGCTTGCTAAGCAGACTCGGCGTATGTCTTAAAGCGTTTTTGAGAAGAATTAAAAGGTTATTTAAAGAGACGATCCCCGAATCATCTCGCATACGCAAGTACAATAAGCACAGACAAAAAGTGACCGGGATAAACATAAAAGACTGCCGGATAGGAAAACCCATATGAACATATTATATACATTTGATGATAAATTTGCCGAGGTTGCGGGGCTGTCAATCCTGTCTTTGTTTGAAAACAACAAGGATGCCGATGAAATCAACGTATATGCCGTTTGTAAAAGCGTATCGGACGCAAACAAGCAAAAACTGCTTAAACTGCAAGAAGATTACGGGCGGAAAATTATATTGCTTGATGCGCCATCTGTAGAGAAAATAGCGGGCACGGCAATTGAGATACAAGATAAACGCTTCTCACTTGCAATGTTCAATGCGATATTCATTTCATCTATTTTGCCCCCGGATATGAAAAAAATATTATATCTTGACTGCGATACGATAATTCGAAGCTCTATCGCCGGGTTATGGGACATGGATCAATGGAAAAATATTGTCAGAGGGGTTGGTGTGTTAAGAAAAAGGCTTCCTTACCAACAGATTTTTCTGAAAAGAAGAAGAGACATATACATAAGCTCCGGCGTGTTCCTCATAAATCTTGATTTATGGAGACATTACGATGTTGAAGCAAAATTTATCAAGTTCATAAGGCTGATGGACGGCAAGCTGCCGGCAAATGAGGAATCCGTGTTAAACAGCGTACTAAAGGGCTATATCGGAGCTATTGATCCGACATATAACTTCTTTCACACGAATTTCAATGACAAAATGAGCATATATGAAAAATTTATAAACGCTAAAGATAGAAAACGTGTACGTGAAATAGCGCTGCACAATAATCCGAAAATCGTTCATTATCCTAAAATCATGCGAAAAATTGACAAAGCGGAAAGCGGTTGGGATAGCCCGCTAATTTGCACCTTTCGCAGCGATTGGTATAAGTGGAGGGAGATGTCCCCGTGGCGAGGCTTGCCGCTTGATCATCTGCGGATGCCACCGCCGCAGTGGTGCCCCCTCCCCGTTACAACAAAGCGCAAGGCAATACGAAGCTCAATACTCCGTTTTACCGAGAAAAACTGCAAGCCGCTGCATAGCTTGCTAAACAGCCTTGGCATATGCCTCAAAGCGTTTTTGAGAAGCACGGGGTCACTTTTTGACGAGGCTGTCGCCGAACCGGCACGCGTACGCAAATACAATAAGTACCGTCAAAAAGTGACCGGGATAAACATCAAAGACTGCCGGATCAGCAAACGCGAGCGCAAGAGGCTAATCAATAATCAAAACTAACGCCGCTGACAAATAGCAGGCGACGGGCTTGACGTCTCGCACGGCAAATGCGAATCTTTGCGCATTTGCCACTATTTTTAGTTGCATTTGTTGAAAAATCCGCTATACTGTAATATAGCGGAGGTCGTTATGGGCAAAAAGGAAAAGTTGATAGAGCGGCTCAAAAGCAAACCAAAGGATTTCACGTTTGATGAAATGAAAACCCTGTTAGAATTGTTGGGCTTGGAAATGTCAAACAAGGGCAAAACAAGCGGTTCTCGTGTGAAGTTTACAAGCGGCAATATCCCCATTTATTTGCATAAACCGCACCCACGTAAAGAACTTCTGGAATATCAAATTAAGTACATTTTAGACGCGTTGGAAAAAGAGGGCTTGATATGAAAAATATGATGGAATACAAGGACTACTGCGGAACAGTAGAATATTCGGCGGCTGATAATATCCTTTATGGCAAGGTTTTAGGCATAAAAGGCTTGATTTCCTACGAGGGCGACAGCATACAGAGCCTTAAAGAAGATTTTGAGAATGTAATAGACGATTATCTTGAGTCCTGCACCAAAGACGGCGTAGAGCCGCAAAAGCCGTACAAGGGAACATTTAACGTTCGCATCGCCCCTCATCTTCACCGCTCCTTGGCGGCGTATGCTATTGCCAACGGGCAGACACTCAACGCCACGGTAGAAGAGGCCATCCGACACTATGTTGGCTGAATACAAAAAAGCGAAGCGGCGCGGGTTATGGAGGTGCTTAGTATGAATATCGGGGAGCTTATAAATGTGCGCTTGAGCGATGACGGCAATGCGGTTGTTATCATTGACCAGACGCTTTTGCCAAATGAGGAAAAATACCTCACGCTGACCACGCCAGAGCAGATGTATGAAGCAATATATATGCTTCGAGTGCGCGGCGCTCCCGCCATAGGCATTTTTGCCGCTTACGCCCTGTACGTGTTGGCCGGGCAAATAGATACAGGAGACTTTGCAGTGTTTGCCGCCAAAGTAAATGAATACAGCGCGTACCTCAACTCTACGAGGCCGACGGCAGTAAATCTGCAAACGCAGTTGCGGCGGTTGACCGATACGGTCAACGCACTGTCGGACTTGCCTATCCATCAAATAATAGAGGCAATGAGAATTGAAGCGGAAAAAATATATGACGAAGATGTGCAGATGTGCAGCGCCATCTCGCGGCATGGCCTTTCGCTTATACGCGGCGGAGTTGGCAACGCGGGCAAAGGCGGCTTGCGCTGCGATGACAGTACGCTTTGCGAGTCTTTTGGTGTTATGACGGTGTGTAACGCCGGGCCTTTGGCGACGTCAAAATACGGCACCGCGCTCGGCCCGATAATCTTGGGTCACGAGCAAGGCATGAAAATACACGCCTACATATGCGAAACGCGCCCGCTTTTGCAAGGTGCGCGTTTGACGGCATATGAGCTCGACCGGGCGGGTGTTGAGTGCACGCTTATATGCGACAATATGGCGAGCGCAGTCATGAGTCAGGGCAAGATAAACGCCGTGTTCGCGGGCTGTGACCGTATTGCGGCAAACGGCGACGTCGCAAACAAAATAGGCACAAGCTCCCTTGCGATACTCGCAAAACATTACGGTATTCCTTTTTATGTGTTCGGTCCGTCAACAACGATAGATTTAAGCTGCCCCAGCGGAGCCGATATAGAAATTGAGCTGCGCCGGCCTGAAGAAATCAAAAAACTGCACTTTTCAAAGCCTATGGCTCCGGCGAGAGTAAAATGCTACAACCCCGCGTTTGACGTAACCCCGCGGGAGCTTATAACAGCGATTATCACCGAAAAAGGCGTTCTGACCGGCACCGCCACCGCGTTATAAACTCAAATAAGTTTGATTGCCTTTCTTTTTTATTGTCATTTTTGGCGTGACGTGTTATCTTATTTACATCAAACGAAGCATTGCGCCGCGCTCAAACCCGCTCGGCGCGGTGAAATGAGCGAGTCTTCTGGCGAAACGGGAGTTTATCTATGTGCGGTATTATCGGTTATGTGGGGGAAGAAAACGCAGTACCCATTATTATTGACGGTCTTAAAAAATTAGAATACCGCGGGTACGATTCTGCAGGGATAGCGGTTTTTGGCGAGGGCGGTTTTTTCGATGTCGTGAAGCAAAAAGGGCGTTTGCCCGCGCTGGAGGCTCGGCTTGCCGACGCCCCGATTGAGGGAAACATGGCGATCGGCCATACCAGATGGGCCACGCACGGAGAGCCTTCCGATATAAATTCCCATCCTCACGTTGGCAGCGAAAACAAAATCGCCGTCGTTCATAACGGAATCATTGAAAATTACAAAGAAATAAAAGAACGCTTAGAGCAAAGAGGCATAAGCTTTGTGTCGCAAACCGACAGTGAGGTTATCGCGCAGCTCGCCGAATACTATTTACAAAAATACAGCGGCGACGACCTGACGGACACCGTCATTCGGGTCGCAAGCGTACTCGAAGGTTCATTCGCGCTCGCAGTCATGAGCGCAAGCGAGCCGGACACGCTCGTCGCCATTCGCAAAGATAATCCTCTCATAATCGGCGCGTCAGGGCACGGAATGTTTATCGCTTCTGACGTGCCCGCCGTATTGCGCCATACTAATCGGGTCTATTATTTGGGCGAAAAAGAAATAGCGGTGCTGAAAAAAGACAGCGTGCAATTTTTTGGAATGGACAAAGCTCCGCTAAAAAAGAAACTTGAAACTGTTTCATGGAGTCTTGACAGCGCGGAAAAGGGCGGATATGAGCATTTTATGCTCAAAGAAATAATGGAGCAGCCCGCGATATTGCGCGAGACCATACGCTCGGCGTCGGGAAGCAACAAAGACATTCTGGACAGCCTCGATATTGCGCGATTTGACAAAATCGTCATAACCGCCTGCGGCTCGGCATATAATGCCGGGGTCGTGGCGAGATATGTTTTTGAGCGGCTTTGCCGAATTTCCGTCGAGGTAGAGCTTGCCAGTGAGTTTCGGTATAAAGACGCGATCGTTGATGAAAAAACGCTTGTTATTTTGATTAGCCAATCGGGGGAAACCGCCGACACCATCGCCGCCATGCGCGAAGCCAAGTCAAAGGGCGCGTTTACGCTTGCCATTGTAAATGTTGTGGGCAGCACCGTCTCAAAAGAAGCGGACGTTTGCTTATTTACCGCGGCGGGGCCGGAGATAGCCGTTGCCACGACAAAGGCTTTTTCCGCGCAGCTCGTGGTCATATATATGCTGACAGTCCGGTTTGCCGCGCAGCTCGGGCAAATATCGGAGGAGGCGGAGCTTTTTGCCGAAATCGCCTCATTGCCGGACAAAGCGGCGGAGATTTTGGCGCATACAGACGCTATCGCAAAGTACGCGTCCGTCTGCGTCGGCTGCAAAAGCATTTTCTTTATCGGCAGAAACATTGACTATGCCATCGCTCTGGAGGGTTCTTTAAAGCTCAAGGAAATTTCATATATACATTCCGAAGCATACGCGGGAGGCGAGCTCAAGCACGGCACTATCTCGCTTATTGAGGACAATACATTGGTCGTCGCGCTCGCAAGCTGCGAACGCTTGTACGGCAAGATCATGAGCAATGTGGAGCAGGTGGTGAGCCGGGGTGCAAAGGTTTTGCTGATAGGCTCCTGCGTCGGCGGAGATTTTGCGCGAGACGGCGAGCCGGATGACGCGACCGCGCCGGACAAAGGCGTCACGCCGGACGGCAAAATCGCGGTGATCGGCCTGCCAAAAATCCATGAATTGTTCTCCCCGTCATTATCCGCAATCGTTTTGCAATTATTTAGCTACTATGTGGCCGCAAACCGGGGCCTTGACATAGATAAACCCCGCAATTTAGCCAAAAGCGTCACAGTAGAATAGGAGGGGCTCATTATGAACACTACCGCGAGAGAAGTATTGGAATTTATCAAGGAAAACGACGTGAAATTCGTCCGGCTCAGTTTTTGCGACCTTTTTGGAGTGCTGAAAAACATTGCAATAATGGCCGATGAGCTGGAGTCCGCGTTTTCAAACGGAGTATCTTTCGATGCTCACGCCATTCGGGGTTTTCGCGATGTAACCGCATCCGACTTATTTCTTTTTCCCGACCCCGCCACACTGTCGGTCTTGCCGTGGCGTCCTGGGCCCGGGCGGGTCGCGCGCTTTTTTTGCGATATAAAAACGCCTGACGGCAGCGCGTTTTTTAACGATGGCAGATACTTGCTGCGCCGGGTTGAAAGCCGCTTGGAAAAGATGGGTTATGCTTGCAAAATAGGGGCGGAGTGTGAATTTTATTTGTTCAAGACCGACGATAACGGCGAGCCGACCGACATCACGCTCGACAGCGGCGGATATTTGGATATTTCCCCGCTCGATAAGGGTGAGGATATACGCCGCGAAATATGTCTGACCCTTGAGGAAATGGGAATTTATCCCGAATCCTCACATCACGAACGCGGCCCCGGCCAAAACGAGATAGACTTCAAGTTTTCTGACGCCATCTCCTGCGCCGATAATTTTCTGACATTCAAGTCTGTTGTCAAGGCGATTGCCTCGCGCAATGGCCTGTATGCGTCCTTTATGCCAAAGCCCATGCCAAACGCCGCCGGAAACGGGCTGCATATCAATCTTTCCCTTTCGCAAAACGGGCAAAACATCTTCAAAAACGCAGCGGCAGGAGAACATTCAAACATAGCGGAGAGCTTCATAGCGGGAATACTGCATGAAGTCGCCGACATGACTGTTTTCCTAAATCCTCTTTGCAATTCTTATGAGCGTTTTGGCGCGTTTGAAGCTCCTTTATATATTTCATGGTCGCACCAAAACCGCTCCCAGCTTGTCAGAATCCCTGCCGCCACGGGAGAAAAGGTCAGAATGGAATTGCGCTCTCCCGATCCGACCCTCAATCCGTATCTTGCGTTTGCGCTACTTCTCGAGGCCGGATTAGAGGGTATAGAAAAAAGCCGAGCCCTGCCGGATGCCATTGACGCGGATTTATACACGGCAGATAAAAGTGTGACCGCTTCGCTCAATTTGCTGCCGGTAGATTTGTCTTCGGCAATCGGTCTTGCGGAAAAAAGCGATTTTATAAAAAGCGTAATCGGCGAGGAGATGCTCGCAAGATATATTGACGTCAAAAAGGCCGAAGCCGCCGACTTTGCGCTCTCTCAAAACAAGGCGGAATATTATAAAGAGCGATATTTCCCCGTCTGTTAGGTTGACCTTCGCAGTCCATAGTCCGCAGCCGGACAAAACCCATGCGGGCGGCAGCGGCGGCTGAAAATTATACATTATGAATTATTACGAAAGGGGGCGATATGGTGGACAGTGTTTTGATTGTTTCATGTTCGGAAAAAGGCACTGAGTCTATCAAAGAAATGTTGGACGCGGCTGAGTTTCATCAAATCGCCGCCTTGCGATCCTGCGGCGAAGCGAGAAGATTATTTTTGCAGCGCAGCTTTGATTTGGTCATCGTCAACGCCCCGCTAAAAGATGAATCCGGGGAAGATTTTTCGCGGCAAATCGCGTCCGAAGATTTATCCCAAGTTATTTTGATGGTGCGGAGCGAGCATTTTGACGCCGTATCCGCGATTTGCGAAAACGACGGGGTGCTGACGATTGCAAAGCCGGTAAACAAAGCCGTCTTTTGGTCCGCGCTAAAGCTGGCAAAGGCGGCGCAAAGCAGATTGCGGCGCGGGCAGGAGGAAAACGCAAAGCTGAGGCAAAAAATCGAGGATATACGGGTCGTTGACCGGGCAAAATGCCTGTTGATATCCCATATGAATATGAGCGAAAAGGATGCGCACCGTTTTATCGAAAAGCAGGCAATGAATATGCGCTGCACGAAAAGGGATGTCGCCGAGGGGATTCTCAAAACATATGAGGCTTGATCGGCGGCGGGCGCATCTCAGCATGAGACGATTAGCGCAGTCGGTGCAAAAGAAAGGGTCTTTATGATTTTGATAAAACAAGCATTGATCACACAGTACGATCAAGTGGAAGAATTTTACCGCAATTTAATTGACTCTATGCAAGGCGTCAAACATTTTCCAAAATGGAAAATGGGGATATACCCGACCGAAGAGCAACTCAAAAACGCAATCAGCGCGGGGACGCTATACCTTTCGTATTATGAGGATAAAATCGTCGGGGCTATGATTTTAGACAACAATTTTTCGCCGGAATACAGCGGCGCAAAATGGCAAATCACCGCAGAAAAACACGAAATTATGATTATTCACGTGCTTGCGGTTTCAACCGAATTTCAAGGCAAAGGCATAGCCAAGAAAATGGTCGGCTTTGCGATTGATTTATGCAAAAACCGCAAGATGAAAGCAATTCGGCTTGATGTTATGAAAGAGAATATTCCTGCCGCAAAACTATATATAAAGGCGGGATTTACGCTGATTTCTACGGTTGAAATGTATTACGAAGATACAGGCCGTGCGGTCTTTGACTTGTACGAAATTGTTTTATGAGTCATCGCAAAAAAATATTTGACAACGTGGCCGCGTTGTGGTAAAGTGAGGGCGGTAAACAAAGACGTTTACCGATGGCTTGTTTTTTGCGGGTCGTCGGAGGGCGTCTTTTTTGTTATCCGAAAAATCTATCGTATCTCGAGAAGGTCAAAATTTTAAGAGGAGAAAAGAAAAATGAGAACAGCAACCCGTATGCCGGTTTCTTTGAGGAGACAGATTTATTCCACGCCTCAATACGCGCCGGGAATCTTTGAAAACGAAGAGGAACACACCGAAAAGGCAGATAGCGCAGCAGTTTGTCTTGGTCATCCAATCACGGCGCCCTGCCTCATTCCGGTATTGCACTCGTCAACACCGAGCTGTATCAACAATCCATTTATGGTAAACGGGAAGCCCTACCGGGTCACCGCGCTGTCTTTCGGCGCGCCGCACGCAGCCGTGTTTGTAGATGATGTGCAAAGCGTTGATGTGCAGTCTGTCGGCTCGGCGCTTGGAACGCACCCATTGTTTCCCGAAGGCGCAAGCGTTGTATTTATTCAACCACTCGGCAAAGACAGCGTCGCGGCGAGGCTTTGGCAGCAAAAACGCGGCGAAATACCTTTCACGCGTGAAGCGGGCGGAGTCGCGGGAACAGCAGCGATGATGCTTCAAAAGGTGCTTTATAACGAAATCAGCGTACATATGGGCGAGCGTTCCTATGCCGTAAAGTGGGACAGAAACGGCGATGGCGTAAGCATCACGGAATGAAATGAACGTACCGATTGACGATAACCTTATCACGTATTTAGAGGATTTGTCTTACCTCACATTCTCAGACGATGAGAAAAATCGCTTGAAAGCGGAGCTTAAAGACATTTTGGGCTGCATGGCAAGGCTCGGAGAGCTGAATGTGGAAAATGTACCCGAAAGAAGTCATCCGTTTGATAATGTAAACGCTTTTAGGGAAGATGACGCACTGCCGTCCTTTGACAGGGGACTGATTTTGCAAAACGCGCCTGAATGTGACGGCGAAGCGTTCATCGCTCCGTCTGCTGTGGCGGGCTGACCCTATCCGGCTCTCCGCAGCCGTCAGCGGCAGTGTTAGACGAATTTATTTCGGCAAAGCCGATATAGTAAATTGACCAAGGAGGCGCGGCAATAATGATGACGCATGACTTGAGCGCATTGGAATTGTCACGCGCAATTTGCGCGGGGAAACTAAGCGTGCTTGAAGCGGTAAGCGCCGCTATCCGCTTGGCAAGGCAAAACGAGCATAACGCCTTTTTGTCGGTGGCGGAAGAGTCCTCCGTCCGGCGGGCAAAAAAGGTGCAGGAACAAATCAACGCCGGAGAAATCCACTCTCCGCTCGCGGGCGTGCCAATCGCGCTCAAGGACAATATTTCCGCAGCAGGCACGAAAACCACTTGCGCGTCAAAAATGCTCGGCGGCTATACGCCTGTCTATAATGCCACAGTCGTAGATAAGCTGGAACGGGCGGGAATGATTGTTATCGGAAAGCTCAACATGGACGAGTTTGCGATGGGCGGATCGGGCGAGACGAGCGCTTTTGGCACGGTACTCAACCCGTGGGATAAGAGCCGCGTTGCGGGAGGCTCATCCGCCGGCAGCGCCGCCGCCGCGGCATCGGGCGAAGTTCCTTTAGCGCTCGGCAGCGACACGGGCGGCAGCATACGTCAGCCATGCTCATTTTGCGGAGCGACGGGAATCAAGCCGACCTATGGGGCTGTATCTCGCTACGGCTTAATAGCATATGCGTCTTCACTTGATCAAATCGGACCTATAGCCATGAACATAAACGATTCGGCCGCGCTATTGTCAGTCATTTCAGGGCCTGACGGCAAAGACAGCACCTGCATAATTGACAAGGCGTTTGATTTTCCCGGCGGCGAGGAAAATCAGTCGCCGGGCGTTAAAATCGGATTGCCGCGCAATTATTTTGGCGACGGCATTGACGAAGATGTAAAAATTGCGGTTTTGGCGGCGGCAAAGGAGTTTGAAGCGGCGGGCGCTGTTGTCGAGGAATTTGATATGCCGCTGACGGACTACATGATCCCCGCGTACTATATCATTGCGTGTGCCGAAGCGTCGAGCAACCTTTCGCGCTATGACGGCCTCAAATATGGGTATCGAAAAGACGGCGCAAACACTCTCGTTGATGTTTACCGCCACTCGCGCAGTGAAGGATTTGGAATAGAAGTAAAACGAAGGATCATGCTCGGTTCATTCGTGCTCTCGTCGGGATATTACGATGCTTATTACAAAAAGGCATTGCAAACACGGGCGTTGATCAAGGATGCGTACAGCAAATTGTTTGAGCGTTTTGATATGATTCTTTCGCCCGTCGCGCCGACGACCGCTTATAAAATCGGCGAGAACATAGACGATCCGGTAAAAATGTACATGGGGGATATATTTACCGTATCGGTCAATTTGGCGGGTCTCCCGGCCGTGTCGCTTCCCTGCGGGTTTGATAAAGAGGGCTTGCCTGTGGGATTTCAGCTCATAGGGGATTTCTTTGCGGAAGAAAAGCTCATACGGGCGGCACAGGTTTATCAAAACCTAACAGATCATCATACAAAAAGGCCGGGAGGGCGCTGCTAAGTGAAATGGGAAATCGTTATGGGGCTCGAGGTTCATGCCGAGCTTTCCACAAAGTCAAAAATCTTTTGCGGCTGCAAGGCCGCTTTTGGCGGCGAGCCAAATACTTATGTCTGCCCGGTCTGCTGTGGGATGCCCGGAACGCTGCCTATGTTAAACCGCGCCGTTATCGAGTATGCCATACGCACCGGGCTTATGTTAAATTGCGAAATAGCGCGGACATGCAAATTTGACCGAAAAAACTATTTTTATCCCGATTTGCCAAAAGCCTATCAGGTATCTCAACTGTACGCTCCGATTTGCAGCGGAGGATTTGTGGAAATTGAGGTAAACGGGCAAAAAAAACGTATCCGCATACGCGAAATACATATGGAAGAGGATGCCGGCAAGCTGATCCACGACTCGCCGGGCGGCAAGACTCGCATAGATTTCAATCGCGCGGGCGTTGGGCTTTTGGAAATTGTGTCGGAGCCTGATTTTCGGAGTAAAGATGAAGTTCTCGCCTATCTTGCTCGGCTTTCTGAAACGCTGCTTTACTTAGGTGTCAGTGATTGCAAAATGCAGGAGGGTTCACTCCGCGCCGACGTCAACATTTCTGTCCGCCCGTTTGGTGAAGCTCTGGGCGTGCGAACCGAGATGAAAAACATAAATTCGCTAAAGGCGATCGGACGCGCTATTGAATATGAATCCGCCCGACAGATTGAGATTTTAGAAAACGGCGGCCAAATAACACAAGAAACCCGCCGCTGGGACGATGAAGAGGGCAAGTCCTGCGGTATGCGCAAAAAAGAGAACGCTTGGGATTACCGCTACTTTCCCGAACCGGATTTGCTTCCAATATTTATTGATGACAAATGGTTGGAGCGCGCCCGTCTCACTTTGCCCGAACCGGCGCACCGGAAACGGGAACGATATATCTGTGAATACGGGCTTTCGGAGCATGAGGCTTTTGTTCTCACAGGACATAAAAACATTTCCGACCTGTTTGAAAATGTTTTGGAACATGGCGGAGAGCCTTTGGAATCGGCTCATTTGATTATGGGCGAGATAATGCGGCTTATGAATGATTCCGGCACGCTGCCGGAAGATTTGTCTGTGGACGGACGGAAATTAGCGATTCTTGTTGATTTGGTTTTACGCTCAAAAATCAGCAGAGGCGCCTATAAAGAAGCGGTTTTGGCAGTATATGCAAATGATGCTGAGCCGGAAACTTATGTCGCGCAACAAGGGCTCTTGATGATGAGCGACGGTCATATTATCTCTGAGGCGGTGGATATGGTTTTGGCTGACTATTCGGACGCCGTGATGGACTACAGGGCGGGCAAAATCAAGGTTTTCGGCTTTTTAATGGGTCAGGTCATGAAAAAACTGGGGAGAGCGGGAAATCCCGATTTGGCGCAATCGGCTTTGAAAAAAGCCCTTGACGCGGAAGTTGGGGAGGGGTAGTAAAATCATAAGCCTCCGCGTTTCCAGTAATCTATATGTAAAATCCACCCGACATCACTGATGTAACCCGTCTCTTTGGGATATGTACCGCAGCTTGCAATAAATAAAAGATAATAATATAGGCAAAAAACCGGCGCATAAGAGGATTAACAATGGTATAATGTAATCCACCGCTTATAATCAAGCGAATGAGGGTCGCGCACGAGTTTACTCGTGCATGACCGAATGAGAGAAGATTACAACGAAGTTATAGAAGCGAGGGTCTTATGATTTTGATAAATCATGCTTGATATAAGCAATAATTTTTACATTAAAGGATCGTATAAAAATGAAGAAAATGCTTGATATTGTTTATCGGGAAATCGGCGATATTAAACTTCGATTAGATATATTTTTGCCTGATGATGTAAAAAATCCTCCGCTTATTTTATGGATACATGGCGGCGCGTGGATGATGGGGGACAGGAAATGGTGCGGCATGCAAGGTCAAATTGACCGAGGATATGCGGTAGCAAGTATTGACTACCGCCTTAGCACGGTGGCACCGTTCCCCGCTTGTATAGAAGATTGCAAATACGCGCTTGCGTTTTTGCGAAAAAACGCTAATCAATATCCAATTGATTTTTCTCGTGTTTGCGCTTGTGGAGATTCCGCCGGAGGTCATCTTGCCGCTCTAATGGGTGTAACCGCCGGTCACACGGATTGGGAACCCGAGGATGCGGATTGCGCAGTACAAGCGGTAATTGATTTTTTTGGTCCCACATCATTGAAATGTAAAAAGGAGGATTTGAAAGATGATACAGTTATAGACACATTGTTTGGTGTATCTATTCGCTCAGCAAAAGGAAGAATGGCGGCGGCAACGGCAAGCCCTATCAATTATGTAAATGGTACCGAGCCGCCATTTCTGATTGTCCATGGAGATATGGACGAAACCGTTCCCATAAATCAAAGCTACTTACTGCGTGATGAGCTGGAAAAATACGGCCAGAAAGTTGCAATGCACACGGTTTTTGGCGGAGGTCACGGTTTTGACAGCCCTGCGGTTGAAGCTGTTGCCAATGAATTTTTGGATTATCATTTTAAGGGAAAATAGCAAATGAACAACGAAATCAAATATATCGCCTTTGTTTGACATAAATTCTGCTTGGCTTAACTTAGTTGCGCGTTTGCGTTCCGTGTTTTTGCGCGTGACGTTTTAACGAAATTAGTTTGATTTTGCAAAAAAATAGCAAAAAATTGTAAAATTTTACAAAATAAGTGTTGACAAAGCAAAATATTTATGCTATATTGCACATAACAGGCAAATACCCATAGTAATCGAGTCCCGGTCGTGTTTAGTATAACGGCTGGTTCATGGCAGAGGTGGTCAATAAGACCAAATGGCACAACCGCGGAGAGAGTCCGCCGGTACCCTAAATGAGGGATAGCATGGTGTGCGAGTGCTGCATCGGAAACGAGTGTTAGTAGACATGAGGGATTCGTAAATAGAAAGGTGGTCTGACTTTATTGTTCATTGAGTACCACGAGTAGCCCCGCATTCGCGACGGACGGATGCGGGGTTGGTTTCGCTGTCCAACCACGCTTCAATCTCACGGCTAATATCCAATATACTGTCATCCAACGGTATGCGAATCCCCTGACAGCCGCCCTGACAACGCTCACCGCGCAGCTTCCTGTCACAGCCGTAGCCCTGCTTGATTTTCTCCTTTAGATACAAAGGGAATTTCTCTATCGCATCGCTGTCTTTGTCTGTTTTCTTGGCCCTTACCACCAAACAATAACCATGCTTTATGGAAACGGCAAACTCCCATATCCTTCTATCGTATACATCGCGTGAGGTCAGAACACGGCTATTATTATTTATGTTCGCGTAAGCGATATGCAGCCCGTCCCTTTTGTTCACGACAGAAACAATCCCCATGTCAGTATAACGCTGATGTAACGCCACTGCGAACTCTCTTACTTTCTCGGATAAAGGATGCAAATAATTTTTCAGTACATCAAGCGTGTCTGTTTCGTCCGCTTTTATCAAGCTGTAATCACAGCGCAAAAGATTATCGTCGTTACTGTATCGCCTTTCCGTCCGCAGTTCCATATCCGCGACAGACAAGGCTTTTAGCCCTACCGCCAAGACGGGATTGGCAGGATAAGAGACTGCAAGCGGTTGCTCTTTTGAAACAACAATGGCATTTGCATCCATATCAATCCCGGCAAAAGCAAACCCGCATAGGGTCAAAAACCGCAGACATTCCGCTTGTTTTGAAACAGGGGTTTTATTCTTTGAGCCGGTAAATGAGGGTATTTGCGTCACCAATAATGACCCGCCGTCCGTAGCAAGGTTTCCGTGATAACCTATATCAATCAATAAGTGATTGATATAGTGCAAAAACGGATAATTGCTGGGATTTATCGTTTTTCTCGGCAAAGCATACAAATTCCCGTCCGAAATCAAACGGTCGCAAAAATCATACAGGAAATCTCTAAAAGCAATTACGCCGTCCCGAATGACTTTTTCATCGGCAATATTGCTAATTTCCGGTCTTAGCGTATATACCTCCGGTATGTTTGCGGGTATCAGGTTTCTCATGTGTTTTGCATACTTGCCGATTGGTTTTTGTACTACTATCGCACCGTGCGCCATGCTCATCTTTTCTTCTCCTTTATGCTATACATCTATGCTATTTATTTTTGCCGCCGCGACGACGGCGGTCCCTCACTTTTTCGATCCTCTGTGCTATTTATTTTTACCGCCGCGAAGACGGCGGTTCCTCACTTTTTCGATCCTCTGTGCTATTTATTTTTGCCGCCGCGAAGACGGCGGTTGTTAGTTGAGCCTGCCTAAAAATTTTATGCCGCAAATTTTGCAAGATTTGTCAGCTTCGGCAACCTGCCTGTTTCCGCATGATTGGCACTCGTTTGTCCCATTTTCGCTGACAGATTTCGTCCTTTTGATATGCTCGTATTGCTCTTCCGCTTTGATTTCTTTGAGCTTTCTTACAACAACCACCACAAACAGAGATACAGCTATAACTAAGCAAACTAAAAACTCTGCCGACATGAATCGGATCAAATGCGAATCGGACACGCCAAGTGAGAATACTACGTATTTTACCATAAAAACAAATACAAATACAGACAAAGCTCCGAAGATTACCCATACTTTGCGTTTTAAATAACCCTTTTTCCCTTTCATTACAATACCTCTTTCTCTTTGATAGGAAAGAGTAAATCAAGCTGCAAATTTTCCATTTTGCTGTTTTGGGTATAATTATAAAAATTAAGTATCTCCTCAAAGCCCTCTCCCGCCTTTGTTTCCTTTGACTCCCAGCGCGGAGAACCCCAGTCGTTGGCGTACTTCTCGCTTGCGTTGACCCATTCTCCGAGCCGCCGCCAATCTTGGAAATCCCACTCGCGCAAAACATGGGCGGCATACAGCCCTCCGCTGAATTTCCGCTTTACGAGGGGCGGGGGGACTTCCATATCATCGGGAATGGACACCCACGACTCATACATTTTTGACGGCGCGCCGATTCCTTGAAATTCAGGTGAGCAATCAAAACCGAAACCGCGCGCATCGGGTTTGATTTTTAACAGTCCGCTCTGAGCTACGAATTTGTTTATCGCGTCCATTGTATTTTCCTCGGCATTTTCAATATCTGCGTAAGCTGCGGCCACCGTCATCGGCGGCAGATAGACTATCCGCACATCTTTATCTTCCGGCTTCATCAAATCTTCGCTCGCTTTGTTAAGATCGTCAATTGATTTTTCATCGGGCAAGGTATTGCTGGGAAAGGATATGCTTTCCACAATGGCAAAAACACAGTTATCGCCCAAGTAATCAAGCTGCAAGCGCATATTTGCTTTTTCGTGCAATTCTTGAACAAGACGGTAGAGTATGGATTTGACGGTTGATAAGGCTGTAATTTGCTCGTCCAATTCGCTTATATTACGCTCAAATATTTCAATAATACCAACGGCATCATCATTTCCGAATATCTCGCGTATCTGCTTGACGGGAACACGGAGTTTTCGCAAAATAATGATTTGGCGGATTTTGCGTATGGCGGCCTCATCATAAACCCTATAGGCATAATCCTCCATACGCCCGCTCTCGATCAAACCGATTTTCTCATAATAACGGAGCATACGGCTGGATATGCCGAGATTTTTTGATACCGCACCGACTGTCTGCATTTGTTTCATTGCGCTGTTCGCCTCCTTTTTTTCCACAGCATAAAGTATGACACGGTGTCCGTGTCAAGAGAAATTTTTTACGCTTCGCTCAATACCCGTTTGGGTTGGATTTTTGCCAACGCCACGAATCGGCGCAAGCCTCCGCTATGGTCTTTTTCGCTTCCCAGCCAAGCAGCGTTTTCGCTTTATCAACCGACGCATAGCAAATGGGGCTGTCGCCCGGGCGCCTCGCGGCAAATTCCGTTTTTATCTCCACGCCCGATGCCTTTTCAAAAGCGCAAATAAGCTCCATCACGCTGACGCCCTTGCCGGCTCCCAAGTTGAACACGCTCACACCGTGGTTATTCTCCAAATACTCTATCGCCGCTATATGCCCTGCCGCCAAATCCTCTACGTGGATATAATCTCGGACACCCGTTCCGTCGGGTGTATCATAATCGTTTCCGTACACGTATAGCCGCGAACGCCTGCCGACAGCGGTTTGCGTTATATATGGCATCAGGTTATTTGGGGTGTCTTGCGGGTCTTCGCCGATTTGCCCGCTCTCATGCGCCCCGATTGGATTAAAGTATCGCAGCAAAGCAACAGAGCGGAGCTTATTTGCGTTTACCGCATCGGTCAATATCTGTTCGCACATGCGTTTTGAGCGGCCATACGGGTTTGCGCAGTTGCCCGTTGGCGAAGCCTCGTCCAGAGGCATATCAGACCGCAAATCGTAGACCGCGGCGCTCGATGAAAAAACGAGCTTAAAAACGCCGTGCTCGTTCATGGCGCAAGTCAGGGCAATTGTGGAATCAAGGTTATTGGCATAATATTCAAGCGGTTTATCTACAGATTCGCCCGGAGCTTTTAGACCCGCAAAATGTATAACAAGGTCTATTTTGTTTTCCGAAAAAATCTTATCGAGCTGATCTTTTTCGCGCACATCTGTCTCATAAAAACTAAAATCACGTTTTGCCAGCTTTTTCATACGCTCGATAACCTTAGTTTTGCTGTTTATAAAATTATCGGCAACAGCGACGTCAAAGCCGCGTTCAAGCAGCTTTAACACCGTATGGCTTCCTATATACCCGGCTCCCCCGGTAACCAATATCATCATGGATAAATCCTTTCTAAATACCCGTCATCACGACGGCGGCGGACATCACGCATTATACGTTGATGATGCCGTAGCTCCGCCTTTTCCCGTCCAATTGGTGTGAAAAAACTCGCCCCTCGGCTTATCTACACGTTCGTAGGTGTGCGCGCCAAAATAGTCGCGCTGCGCTTGAAGCAGGTTTGCGGGTGACCTTGCGCTTTTGTACCCGTCAAAATAAGTGAGCGCGGCGGTCAGCGCGGGAACAGCAATTCCGCAAAGCAGTGCCTGTGAGCAAACCTTGCGCCACCCGCTCTGCGCTTTTGTTATACTCTCTTTAAAATACGGGTCGAGCAGCAGATTTTCCAAATCCGGGTTTTTGTCAAACGCCTCTTTTATATTTTCCAAAAACGCAGAGCGGATGATACAGCCGCCGCGCCATAGCAAGGCGATTTGCCCGAAATTCAAGCCCCAGCCCATTGACTTTGAATACGCCCGCATGAGCGCGAAGCCTTGAGCGTATGATATGATTTTTGAGGCAAAAAGCGCGTCTTTTATATCGCTGATAAATTTATTCTTCTCGCTCTCGCCTACGCGCTCTCCGGCACCTCCAAAACCGCGTCCAAAAGACCCCGAAAACACCTCCGACGCCCTCACCCTCTCATCTTTTAACGCCGACAACGCTCTGGCATACACCGCTTCGCCAATGAGTGTGAGAGGTATGCCCTCATCGAGCGACGCGATAACAGTCCACTTTCCCGTGCCCTTTTGACCCGCCGTATCAAGGATTTTTTCGACCAACGCGCCTCCGTCCGCGTCCTTATGCGCCATAATATCTCGCGTTATCTCGATCAAATAGCTGTCAAGCTCGGGTGTCTCGTTCCACGCGGCAAACACATCATGTATCTCGTCGGCGTTCATGCCGAGATAGTCTTTCATCAGCAGGTATGCCTCGCAAATAAGCTGCATATCACCATACTCTATGCCGTTGTGTACCATTTTGACAAAATGCCCCGCCCCGTCGCCGCCGACCCACTCACAGCAAGGTATATCGCCGTTGACCTTTGCGGATATTGCTGTAAATATGGGTTTTACATACTGCCATGCTTCGTATGAGCCGCCCGGCATTATGGACGGGCCGTTTAAAGCTCCCTCTTCGCCTCCCGATACCCCCGTGCCGATATACAAAAGCCCTTTGGACTCGACATAACGCGCACGGCGTATTGTGTCCGGGAAATGGGTGTTTCCCCCGTCAATGATAATATCGCCCGGCGACAAAAGAGGTATCAGCGCGTCAATATATTCGTCCACGGGCTTGCCCGCTTTCACCATGAGCATAATTTTTCTGGGAACAGTCAAAGACAAAACAAGCTCTTCTAACGTATAAGCGGCGAGAATATTTTTATCTGCTCCCCGCCCCTTGATAAACTGCCCGGTTTTCTCTGCCGTCCGGTTATATACGCAAACCGAAAATCCACGGCTTTCGATGTTCAAAACAAGGTTTTCGCCCATCACGGCAAGCCCAATCAACCCAATATCAGCTTTCATATCTCTCAAAATCTCCTGTCTTATATTTATCCGCTGCGCCAAAACCGCCGCCAAATCACCGGCTGACCCTTGCGTTTCCCTCAAAAATGCTCCAAACCATTTTTTCATCGGGCGGCGAAGCATAATCCTCCAAAACGGTCGTGGCGAGCGCGCCCGAGCCCCACGCAAACCGCGTCGCGTCCTCCGGCTTCATGCCCGACAAAATGCCGTACAAAAGACCGCCCGCAAACCCGTCGCCGCCGCCGATACGGTCAAGCACGCGAATAGGGCGCGGCTCAATAACCGTCCACTGATCCCCAAAGAGCGTTATCGCCCCCCACAGATGCTCATTTGCCGAGACGACCTCGCGCAACGTATTTCCAAACACGCCCGCGTTTGGATAAGCGATTTTTATGCGCCCGACCATTTCCTTAAACCCGTTTATCTGCGCGGCTATATCGCCGCCGCCCTCTTTTGGTCCCTCAATGCCGAGGCATAGCTGATAATCCTCCTCATTGCCGATGAGTATATCCGTCATGCCCGCCATTTCGCAAAAAGCCGCGCGAAGCTCACTCTCCCGGTTTTTCCAAAAGGTAGCCCGATGATTCATGTCAAATGACACAAGCGAGCCGTGCTTTTTTGCGGCGCGAATGACCTCAAGGCAAAAGCGCGTCGTTTCGGGTGAAATCGCCGCCACAAGCCCCGACAAATGAAGAATTTCGACCCCAAGCTCTCCGAATATCCGCTCAAAATCAAAGTCTTTAGCGTTAAGCTCCCGTCCGACCTCCCCCGCGCGGTCGTTATGAACACGCGGGCCTCTCGCGCCAAAGCCGCTGTCGGCAATATTAAACTGATGGCGATACCCCCACGGACCGCCTTGGTCAACGTCCGGACCGATATGGTCAATATTGCGGCGGCGCAGCTCGCTCTTGATAAAATACGATATGGGGCTGTCTTTTACAAAATTCGTGAGGACAAGCCCCTTTACGCCCAAAGCCGACGACACGTTCACGGCATTTGACTCCGCGCTCGTCGCCTGCATGATATACATATTGCTTGTGTGCACGGGCGCGCCGTTTGGCGGCGTTATGCGCACCCCCATGCTTGTCGGCGCGGCGACACCGTATTTGCAGCCCTCGCGTAATTTTATTTTCATTGTAATTCTCCTTTTCATGCGTTTTTTCTCGCGCAACGCTTCGCCTTACATCGGCGGTTTCTTCATTCCCTCACATCGGCGGTTTCTTCACTCCCTCACATCGGCGGGGCACGACGCAGTCCTCGCGCAATATTACCTTTTCAGCGAGATGAGTAAAATTCCCGCATGACCTCAAAGGCGGGTTTTTTGTACTTCTTATCGGCGGACAAAAGCCCCTTGATGTTATAATAATTTTGCATATGGTGCAGCCTTCGCGGGCAGCGGAAATCATAAAATATCCAAGGGCTTATACCTTTGACATACGAAATGCCGCCAAGAACCTCAAGCTGCTTTTCGTAAACAGCGCGTTGATTTGCCTCCGTATACAGCTCGCCCGCAGTTCCGCCGGACTTTGCCTTGGCATCGGCGCCAAACTCGCTGATGATGACAGGTTTATAAGGTCGGCTGTTTTCAAAGATGCGCGGCAGCTTGGAAAAATCCGGCTCATACCAGCCGTAATATTCGTTGATTCCTATAACGTCCAAATGCTCATCTAACCTGTCGGCAATCTTCAGAAGTTTAGAATCAACTATGCAAGCTGCGGAAATCAGCCGGGTATGATCCAACTCCCGCGCCTTTTTCGCCAAACGGGTCATAAACGACAGCCTGTCGTCGGTGTCGGCATTTTCATTGCCCACCGACCAGATGATCACGCAAGCGCGGTTGCGGTCACGGACAATCAGCTCGCTCAATTGATTTTCGGCGTTCTTATAGACGTCAGCGTTATCAAACGCAATAGCCCAATATACCGGAATTTCCTCCCACAGCATAAGCCCGACCTCATCGGCTATACGCGCCGCCGCCTCATGATGGGGATAGTGAGCGAGCCGCATAAAGTTACAGCCCATCTCCTTTGCCAGCGCGAAATTTTCACGGATTTCACATTCGGTGAGCGCGTTGCCGTTTTGCACGCTCTCCTCGTGGGTGCAAACGCCTTTTAAGAAAATCTCCTGCCCGTTTAGGAAGATAGCCCCATTTTTTACCGAAATTTCCCGAAAACCGACGCGCTCGCGCAAAATATCTTCCCCATAAGTAACAGTCATATCGTATAAATGCGGATTTTCAGGACTCCAAAGTGAAGGGCTTGCGGCAAAAGTAACCTTTCCATCGCCATCGCAAATTGGAATGTCAACACGCACACCGAGCGCGGGAATGTCAAGGACAGCCGCGCCTTTTTTATCCGCTCCGTCAATTTTGACACACGCCTGAATAGTGCCGTCTGTGCCATCCGACACAATAGTGCCATCTGTGCCATCCGGCACAGATGGCACTAAAGAAATAAAAAAGTCTTTGATAAAGGTGCGGGGCACACGCAAGAGCGACACCTCGCGAAAAAGCCCCCCATAATTAAACCAATCCGTGTTGTCATAGGGCACTCCGGTACTCTTTCGCGTGTTGTTTACCACCACGAGCAAACGGTTTTGGGATTTTAAAAGCTCTCCGACCTCAAAGCAAAACGGCGTATATCCCCCTGTGTGCATTCCGATATACTGTTTGTTTAAAAATACTTTTGCCGAAGAGTTTGCCGCCCCAAACCTCAAAAACACTCTCTCGTTTTGGGCGGCTTCAAACGGGAAATCACGTACATACACCGAGCTGCCCTCATAGAGGAAATACCGCTCCTTTAAAAGATTCCAGCAAGAAGGCACAGTAATAGTTTCCCACTGCTCGAAAGAAAAATCCAGCGGAAAAGGCCGCCCGTCTCCGTCGGCATAGACCTCTTCATACCATTTTGAGCGCAGACAATTGTCGTATTGGTCAACGCCAAACCGCCACTCTCCGTCTAAAGAAATCCGCTCTCTGCCATAGTCGCAGATCAGCCCGTCAACGCCTATTTGTTTTTCGTAAAACGGGCGTTCATAGTCCTTTAAATGTATACTTTCCGTAAAATTGCCAATATCCGTTTTTTTTATGAAAATCAACTCCCATCAAAAAGTCTGCGGCGACGAGCAGGCTGGCGCGGTTGCCGTCGGCAGTGTTCGGGTTCGGTAATTTCAGCGAAGGTGATATATTAAATTGACAACAAGTTCACCTATGCTTCAATTACTCTTATAACGGCTCGCACAACAGCGTTGATTTTTTCTATGCGTAGTTTTCCGATTTTATATGCGACAATACTTTCGTCGGCGGTAAAAAGTTTATTTGGCCTAACATTGCTGACAACGTTGAGAGAACCTTTTTCAACATCTGATAAACTAACGCTAATCGCTTTATCATCTTTGACGTTTTGGCTTGTGATTTGGCAAAGAATTATGTCATCACCGCCCGGGTCGGCAAGAACTAACGCGGGGCGTCTTTTTGAAGTGCTCAAATCCGAAAACGGAAAAGGGATAACTACAATATCGCCCTTTATAAATTTGCCCACGCCTCATCTTCCTCCGGTTTCTGCCAATCCTTAGCGAGGGAACGTTCGCTCGCAAACGTTATGTCACTCACCGTGGCTGACTTTTGTTTCAGAAACAGCACATATTGAAACACTTCGTCAATTATATTTTTTGGAAGTGTCTCAATTTCATTAAATAATGCCTGCTTGCTCGGCATAAATATTACCATCCTTTTACTCGCGCATTGCACCACGGCAAAACGTGTATAATTATTGTGTGATAATCATTATACCCTTTTTAATCTGTTTTGCCAATTATAAAATGAACTCTCAAAAACCCCCTTTGCAAATCAACGCGATGTACGCTATAATTGAGCGAGAGTGAGCATTGCTTGTGTGTTGTCGAATGGGCAGGGCAGGTATGCAAAGGGTTTTGGAGTTGGAACAGAAAGGAAACAAAAGCGATGAAAGGAACAACGATAAGAATTGCAGCTCTGCTTCTAATGCTCATAGGTGTCTTTGTTACTGTTTCAATAGCCTATGAATTGCCTCCTGACGATGGCGGCGATGACCTCATTGTTTCGAATTTGAACGATGTACAAGATGATTTGCAAGATTTGGAAAATGTAAAAGCTAACGCCTGCCACACTCTTTCTGAGGACGATTTCCTCTCGCTTTATTTAGAGGAAATGCTCTATGAATTTTATCAAAACGAAAAGGTTTCGTATATATTTTATACGGAATTGGAATTAAATGACTGTAGCCACACACAGGAATGGGCTCCATGGCTGGACGAGTTCTTTTCATCTGACCCGGACAATTATTATAATCAAATCATTCCAAATGAAGGCGAACAGATAAAATACTGTGTTGAAATAGATTTGGGCGATTTTGATTATGTTCCGAAAAGTTTGACTGTGATTTGACTGTGAAAGGATAATATGCAATGAGCAAGAAGAGACTTATGCGCGTGATACCCCTGCTTCTCGCAATCTGCCTCATGGCTACAATCAGCGGGTCGGCTTCGCCAAATACCCGCAGTTCGCGCTCGGTATATATTTTCTACGATTCCACAACTCCCGGCGGCATAGTGGCGAATATGAACACCATCTTTAATTACTCGACCAATGCTTTCAACACCAAGTTTGGCCTCAGCTTTTCGGCAAACAGCATTTCAAGCTACAGTTCACTAAACGGCGGAAACTGCCCTCTGCCAAATAGCCAACTGTGTACCCTTTTAAGTTTAGGCTGCGGTTCGGTTTGCATAGGCAATCATCACAAGAGCTTTGAGCGCTTGCTTGCCGCGCTGCCGAATTTAGGCTCCACGCACTCGCTGGGAGTCGTCGGTCATGCTTTATGCTCCACGTCACTACTCACCCATTTTCAAGCGGGGGGCGCGGCTTATATGCCGTCCGGAGGAAGACGGGCTGTGGTCTCAAGCGAATGGTCTGAGCCAATAGAGTTTCTTATACAGCACGAGCTTTCTCATAATCTTGGCGCACTGGATCATGGTGGCTCGGTTGACTGTGTTATGAAGTCGCCCGGGGTATACATGAATGTATGGTGTCCAACCTGCATCGCCACAATACAAAGCAACATATAGCCTTGCTACTTACAATATGAAAAAGCGGAGCCTTCCGCAGAGAAAATCCCGCGTCTGAGATACACATATGCGATTACAAGCACACGAAAATTCACAGGAGGACAAAGAGCAATGAAAAGCAAAATGATATTACTTGCTGTTTTTATGACACTACTCTTGGCGTTATTTTGCGGTTGCGGCGGCGACGTAAGTTCCGAGCAAAATGATGGGCTTGACGAGATTGATTCCGGTATTGGCGAAACTGCGCCCGCAATCTCCAGTCAAGCAAACGGTGGCGAAGAGAATACCGCCGCAAACTCCAATCAAGCAGATGAACACGGAGGAGGTATACAGGCACGCATTTCCCAGTGGGTTGAAGTTCCTGTCGGCGGTAACTTTGTTTCCGAAGTTATGAAACTTATTGAAGCCTCAAAAACGCTGAAAGAAGACCATGAGGATTATTTCCTGTTCTCTTTGAGCAAATTACAGGAAATAACGGAGTTTTACAGCTTGGAGAAAACATATATTGAGGGATATGCGCTTGGAGCGGCTTATATTACTGAAGTCAACTTTATATTCTTTTATTTCTCCGACAAAAATGAAATAACTGAAACAACATATATTTCAAACCGCATAGTCATACACATAGACAGGCAAGACTACATCAATGAGCATCTGCCCGATATTGACCTATTGCAATATCACTTGGATAGTCATGTTCCGGGAACTGCCCGTTTGACCGAGGACGACCTGCTGTACTTTGATACATCGGGAATTATCAAGGCGCGGCTTGGCGGCACAACAGTAACTTTGCAGCCGCAGGGGATTGGAACGAGCGCGAGCTATGAAGACTTGCGCGACCTTATCTTGAACATCGTCGAAACGGCAAAGCTCGTGACCGTGAAAGGATAATCAATCGCAACACCTCGCAAAAAGCCCTTTCCACCCCTAAATCCGCAACCACCGCAAACAGTCACAAGGAGGAACTGTTTCATTATGAAACAGTTCCTCAAACAGTTGCAAATGCTGCGTTTTTCTTCGGAAAAGCACAAAATCACCGCGCCGCAGACGCCCGATCTCGCGCAACACTAAGCCTAAACGCGCTTAACTCATCTTCGGGCAAATCCAGCGGCTCCACCCCGCGTTCACGGCAATAGCGGCTCAATGAGCGATAGTCGTATTCATGGGGCGCGTTTTTTTTCGGCTGAAACGCGACATAGCCGCCGGCTTTCGAGGCCGCTTCATCTACTGTCAGTCCGTTATACTTATCGTCGAACATCCAAATCACCCTCCAGAGTATACATTTCAATCAATTTATATGCCTCTTTTTCATCAATATCCATACGGTAATCATGAATCCGCGTGCGCAAGAGCTTTGCGCCAAACTGTACGGCATAATGTTCCGCCAATTCAGGATTTTTAGCTTCAAAACAAATATATCCGCCAAAATCCAACGCAATGGACAGCTTTATGGCAATCGCAAACAAGTGACCGCCCACACCCTCATATGCTTTGTTTGATGATTGGTTGTGCGGAGCGCTTTCCATCAAGCGGACATATACCGCGCCGCGTATGATCTCGGCGGCAACAAGCCCTTGAATTACGTCATCGCCTTTAATTTGCAGCTTATAGATGTTGCAGTAAGACAATCCAGCGTCAGCCCAATCAAATCTCCAGCCCTTATCTTTCAAACCACTAATGTCGTCTGCTGTGGCTAAGGAAAAGGTCGTTTGCAAGACCTTGCCGGTTGCCGCTTCCACCAAGCACGGCGTTAATTTGTCTATGAGAATATCAAGCCGCATCCGCTCCACCTCACCTCATATTTAGTATATCACCGGGACACAAAATTGTAAAGATTAAGCGCATGATCGCTCTCTTACACCTCTCGTGCACACCCCAATCCCAAAAAAATTTACTCTGAAAATTTGGGGAAACACACTCTCAAAAAAAAAGATGGGGAAACACACTCTCAAAAAATAGTTTGACAATTTCGCGTCAATGTGCCATAATGAGCTATGTTTACGGTTAGTTTGCATTGCGAGCATACGCTACTTAGAGCTTTGACCTCCGTAAAAAGTGGCTGTACGGCTCATAGCGGGGTCTTCGCAAACTCGCTCGCATACTAATTTTAGATAATATTCGACCTTTTTTGTCTATAGCTCGCTCAAACAGTGCTCGACCTTTTCCGCTATTTCGCTTACAGCCTCTAGCGAATTAAATACTTAAAGAAACAAAAATGTCGGCGCGTACGCCATGCCCCTAATGCCTTATAGCTAATTGTAACTACAAACATGGCGTTTTTTACTCCGCTAAAAAGCTCTAAGCAGCATATGCTCTAATTACAAACAAATCCGCAAAAAAGAAACGATAAAGGTTGCAAATTATGCCGGAATGTGCTATAATTGATAAGCAAGCAAGCAAGCAAGCAAGCAAGCAAGCAAGCAAGCAAGCAAGCAAGCAAGCAAGCAAGCAAGCAAGCAAGCAAGCAAGCAAGCAAGCAAGCAAGCAAGCAAGCAAGCAGATAATACCGTTTTCTTTCCGTGCGCTGACCAGCGCACTGCGCACTGCGCACTGTGCTGACCTAAGCCTCAGGCTATACGCATATCTGCGCGTCAAATTTCACATAAACCACCAGGCGGTTATTCCCTTGCCGAGGGGAGACCCGCTTTTTTGCGTTCCCCGCACCCCATATAACAAAAAATCGGCATAACCCGACAAACAAATTTAGGAGGAGAACAAAATGAACACAAAAACACGCTTATCCACAGAAACGGCGCGTCAAGGATTCCGCGCCATACTGGCAACACTACTGACCATAGCAATGGTGCTAACATTCATACCCGGCGGCTTCATCGCGCCGCTGACGGCAAGGGCGGAGGAGCACACTTGGAGTGGTGCCGGAAGTTCGATATCCGTAGCAAGCGGCGACACGGTGATCCTTACGAGCACTTCGTACGGAACGCTTACGGTACCGGATGGCGCAACAATCGACATAAACGGCACCGTAACCGGCGGCGCGGGAATTGCCATTCAAATGGCACATGCAAGTACCATTGTGAACTGGACTGCCGATTACAGCGGAGAAGCAACCCGCCTGATTGACCTTAACCCAACAAATACTGCGAATAGCGGACTCGGCACATTTAATTTTAATGGCGGTACTGTTTCTAATTCACAAAGCGGCGGCGGCAGTTTCACTCTTTATTCCAGTGGACAATCCAACCTTGCTATTGTTGTGAATGGCGGCAGAATTGAACATAATGTCGCTGGCGGCTACGCAATTTATGCGGGAGGGGCGGTAACTGTCAATGACGGAATCATTCACGGAGAATCGCGTGGTATTGACGCAAGATGTCCCTCGACTTCGGCCATAACGATTAAAGGCGGAACTATTTCAACAAACCATGGTTATGCGATAAGCCTTTATAATAGCGGCGTGTCTCTTATTATAGAAGGAGGCACTATTTTTTCCGCTGTCGGCAGCTCTACGGGTGAAGCAATAAATGGTTTCGCCGACGTTCCCGGTAATTATAATATCCAAATAACAGGCAATGCAACGATTTACGGAGATATTGGAGAAGATGTTACCATTACGTCTGCAGGCTCGATTACTGTTCCTGTAAGCGAAACACTTACAGTTAGAAGAGGTTCCGTTACAATTACGAATAACGGTACAATCACAAATAACGGTACAATTACTAATGGGGGGACAATAGGAGGAACCATTACAGGCAGCGGCACTATGACAAACACAGGAGCGAGTGTGAGAGCCGTAGCCGGACTTACTAACCCGACGCTAGGCCCGCTCTCATCAAACAGGGCCACGATTACCTCGACCGAACCCAACGCGACGACATCGGTAAATATCACGGTGACAACCACTACCGGCGCGGTCGCCACCTATTGGAATAATGCAGCATACATTGCTGGCTCGGAACTGACCGGCATGGACGTCACGGCGTTTCCCCTTGTCGTAGGCGAGAACACGGTGTATGTACGGGTCATATCAGAGAACGGGGCTACGACAAATCAATACACTATGACCATCACGCGGGCGGTGCCCGTTATCACCATAGACACACAACCGGCTGTGACGACCAACGTCACGCAGGGCAGCATAACGGAAACCCTGACCGTGGCGGCAAGCGTTTCCTCAGGCGACACGCCGAGTTACCAGTGGTACAGCAACACGGTGAACAGCAACACGGGCGGTACGTCTCTTGACGGGGCAGGCGGCGCGAACACGGCGACGCTCACCATTCCCACAACGCTAACGGCGTCGGGCAGTCCATATTATTACTACTGCGTGGTCAGCGCGACAGGCGCGACGGACGTCACGTCAAGAGTAGCCACGGTTAATGTCACGCTCCCCGCTCTCAGCGGCACACCGACCATAAGCGGTACAAACGCCATCGGGGAGCTATTGACAGTGAGCACCAGCCCCCTCAATGTGACATCCGGCTTTAGCTATCAGTGGCAGGCGGGCGGTGTGCCTATCAGCGGGGCGACAAGTGCAACCTACACCCTCAACGGCGCGGAAGCGGGTAAAACCATCACCTGCGTCGTAAGTAGCTCCAACGCCACAGGCAATGTGACCGCAACGCTGGCAGGCGGTGTTGTCCCGTATAACATCACCATAAGCAATGTCGACACAGGCACAGGCGACACTGCCGTAACGCTCTCGCCAGCCACCGGACGCGCAGGCGACATTATAACGCTAAGTTATGTCCTCGGCGAAACCGATGACGGCGGCGATCCTACAACAACGAACACACTATCGTTCACGGGCGGCACAGGGCTTGTAAACCTGACAACGGCAGGGCAAAACGTGACGCAAGACTACACCGTAAACGCAAGCGACGCGGTAGACGGCGTGATTGAGATAGTGGCGACATTCCTTCACACGGATTTGGAGGCGCAGACGCTCTCTTTCGCAGGCAGCCATGTGGATAAAATATTCGGCGACGCGGCGTTCACCTATGCTGCGACATCAGATCAGCCCTCTGTGGGCACGATAACATATACGAGCAGCAACGAAGCAATAGCAACGGTTGACGACGATGGTGAAGTAACGATAGTCAGCGCGGGCACAATCACTATCTCGGCGAGCATCGCCGCTGACACGACATACGCAGGTGCAAGCGCAAGCTACACGCTCACGGTATCAAACGCTTCCCAAGCCGCGCCGACCGGACTCCTCAAAACCGACGAAACAGCGGCGGGCGAAAACGACGGTACGATCACCGGCGTCACAGATGCAATGGAATACAAGCTCGACACAGACACGTCATATACATCTGTCCCTGCCTCAGAAACAGAGATAACAGACCTCGCGCCGGGTACATACCATGTACGCTACAAGGCAAAGACAAACTACGACGCGGGCGCGGACGCGACTGTGACTATCGCGGCTTACGCTCCGCCGCAGGCGCCGACAGATTCAAAGCCTGCGCCGGACATCAAACCGACCCCCGCTCCGTTTACCCCCGCCTCTTTCTCGACAAACCTCTACCTCAATGCTCTGGGGCGTGAACCCGACGAGGCCGGATATGACTATTGGATGACCGGGCTTCTCGACGGCTCGCTTAGCGCGGCACAGGTAGTCTACGGCTTTGTGTTCAGCGCGGAGATGAACGAGAAGAACTTAAGCAACGAAGAGTTTATAGAATACTTATACATGGCGTTCTTTGGGCGTGAGCCCGACGCGGGCGGGTATAACTACTGGCTCGCCGCGCTAAACTCGCACGGCGACCGCGTGCTGATATTCCACGGCTTTGCCGGTTCGCTTGAGTTTGAGCTGTTTTGCAAGGCGCACGGCTTTGTTGTCTACAACACGGCAGCGGTCAACTTCTGATGAATGTTTGGGCGGGCGCGGTCCTTTGGCGTTTATAAGGGCGGCGGCAAACAATATTCCTCTCCAAAGGCAAATATCCCTGCCGCCGACGCGCCCAACGTCTTCTTGTCCCTTTCACCCACCAAAAGCCCCTCTTGTTCAAGGGGCTTTTGGCGTGGTGGATAATAGTCAGAGCGTGCATAAAAATCATTCCGAGAGCGGAGCATGGATGCGGAGCGTCCGATCGTTTGCGCATGGATGAACGCAACTGATCGGGGAGGAATGATTTTATGACCGTCGCTTATATATATTTACATTTCAGAGAACTTTTAACATTTATTCATAAATCCATTGAATGAATATTACTTATGCTATATAATGATTGTTGTTTGCATCCGGACTGATAATTTAATTGGCAGGAGAACTATATATATGTCAAAAATCCGCTTAATGATAATTGACGACTCACTATTTTTCAGAACCTTTCTCACAAGGCAGGTCGGAAGAGAACCGTCTATTGAAATCGTGGGCAGCTTTGGCGACCCCGTCGAAGCCTCAAGAAACATCGCCGACCTGCGCCCGGACGTTATCGCGCTCGATATGGAAATGCCGAGAATGCGCGGCGACCAATTTCTAAAGACCGTCATGCCAAAACACCCAACGGTAAAAGCAATCGTCATCAGCGCGCTGTCAGGCAACGTATTTGACGCCATGCACAACGGCGCGATAGATTTTGTCGGCAAACCCGGCTCAACACCGGGATTTGACGAAACCCAGTTTATCCCGGAAATTATACAAAAAATAAAAGTGGCGTCAAAAGCGCACACCCACAGATACGCCGACCACAAACCCATGTCTCCCGCGGCACAACTCGCCGCAAGACCGGCCGCACCAAGCGCAATGCCGCGCCCCGGAGTGTCCCCGGCAAGCTCAAAGAGCCTTATCGCCATAGGCGCCTCGACGGGAGGCACTGAGGCCGTCATAGAAGTAGTGCGCAAGTTTCCCTCAAACACGCCGGGCGTCGTAATCGTGCAGCATATGCCCCCGGTATTTACAAAAATGTGGGCGGAGCGCGTTGACAGAATCTGCGCCATGAAAGTAAGCGAGGCAAAAAACGGAGACAGAATACAGCAAGGAACCGTCCTCATAGCGCCGGGCGGCAATGAACAGTTATATGTTCGGCAGGACGCGAACGGATATTACGTATACATCATGCCGGGAGCGAAAGTCAGCGGACACTGTCCGTCCGTAGACGTAATGTTTGAGTCTGTGGCAAAAGTGGCGGGCAAAAACTCAGTCGGTGTCATACTTACGGGAATGGGGGCGGACGGCGCAAAAGGGCTTACCGAGATGAGAAAAATGGGAGCTTACACGATCAGTCAGGACGAAGAGTCATGCGTTGTGTATGGTATGCCTATGGAAGCGGTAAAAAGAGGCGGTGTCTGCGATGAGCTGCCCTTGTCGGAAATCGGAGACAATGTACTCAAGAGGTTTAGCGGACGTTAAGACAAGGGTGCTTAATGAAAAAGAATGATGGATTAACAAAGAAACTTATAAATAAACTTAAAAATCTCCGCGCTCGCTTAAAACTGCCCATCGGCGTTAAAATAGCGTTATATATCTTACCCGTAGTCATAACGGCGCTTTTCTACATACTCCGCGAGTCGCGGAACGTAATGGATTGGGTCGTTTCATATATTGTGCTGCCGATTCGTAATTTTTTCGGACTCATGTCGTCAATATATCCTTTTGCCCTTATGGAAATCCTATGCACAGCCGCGGGAATTTTTCTCATATACTACATAATCAAATCGATAGTCAACTCATGGCGGAGACGTGAGAGATGGAAAGCAATGGGCAAACGCTTCTTGCCCATACTCGCAATAGCTCTATATATATGGGGCATCTTCTGTTGGCTGCAAAGCAGCGGTTATCATGCGGCGGGATTTGCCGAAAAACACGGATTTTCGGACAGCGGTACGGCATATGAGGACCTTGCCGCCGTGACGGAATTTTTCGCGAAAAAAGCAAGCGAGCTGTCCGTGCAGGTGGAGCGTGACGAAAATGGAAGCCTCATCTTCGACCGCCGCGTGATGTTTTACCAGTCAAGGCAAATATACAAAAATATATCGGGCGAGTTTGAGTCGCTGCAGGGCAGAGTCTACGCGCCAAAACCCATGACATTTTACTCATGGCTTATGTCGGCGACGGGCTATACCGGCATGTACTTTGCCCTGACGGGCGAATCGCTTATAAATACGCAAGCGCACGGAGCGTTTATGCCCGCGACCGTGGCGCACGAGCAGGCGCATCAGCTTGGCGTTTTTGCCGAAAACGAAGCAAACTTCGTGGCTGTCTTAGCTTGCGTGACATCCGGCAACATAACATTTGAATATTCAGGATACATGGTGGGGCTTAGCTATTTGTCAAACGCTTTGAGCGGCGCAAATTACGACCGCTGGAACAGGATTATGTCCGGCCTTTCCGATGAGGTAAAATTAGACAGGGCGCAAAATCAGGAGTTTTGGGCGTCTAAGACGACGGTAAATATAGGCTTTGATTTTCTCGACAGCTTCCTGTCGTGGTTATTGGGCGTGTCAAACGACGTCGTAAACACGGTTTACGACGGATACTTAAAATCGCAAAGCCAAGAGCTTGGCATTATGTCATACGGCGCGTGCGTTGACATGTTGGTCGAGTATTTTCGCGAAAACCCGGAGCTTGTCTCATGACACAGCACCGAGTGCGGTTGAAAACACCGCGTCGTCCGGGATTATGAAATTGATGCCCGTCACCTCTGTAACCTTTGAAAAAACATGCTTTGCCTGCGGGAAAGTCGCGAGAGTGCCCGTGATCACCGCGTCTTTTACCGTATCGTTTCTGAGGGCAAAAACCACCATCATACCCACTGTTTCAAACACCATATTGACAATGCCGAGCGCAATATCCGAATCGGACGCAACGCTCTTTAACTTGCCGAAATTTGCCGCGGTGAGATGGCGCGGCAAAGTATCAATATCCCGGCTGACTATATCGTCTACAAACAAATCAACATTATTCAAATCGCCTTTTTCCGCGAGGGTTAATATGGCGTTGATATCGTTTCTGCACGGCAGCTCCGACGACAGCCCGATGATCGTGCCGCCGCCTATTCCGGTGCCGCCGATATGCACAGAGCCGTTTTCGTCGGCTCGCACAAAAGCGGTGCCGGTACCCATGCTGACCGCGAGAGCTTCCTTGAGTCCGGATTGTATGAGCGCGCCGCGCCCGATAGCGGCAAACTCGCTGACCTTGAGCGTTTTGATGCCGTAAACCTGCTCGTCAATAAAAGACGCGCCCACTCCGGTCAGGTAAATTTCCGACACGTCAGACGTGCCGAGCTTATGAGTGCGCAAAAAATTTCCGATAGCCCCATACATGGACGTAACCTGATCTGCCGCCCTCACTTGCAGCATACCGACGCATTTTTGACCGCCCGCGCCGCCGTTTTCGGACACGCTGATTCCTACGATTTTTGTCGTAGAACCGCCAATATCTATTCCGAGTTTAATATTCATTTGCATTTCCTGATATATTTATAGTATAATATAGCATTACAACAGTGCTTATTATTGATACCTCATTATACCAGACAGCAGCAAATTTCGCAAATGCACAGACTATACCCCGCACCCGCTCCACACTCATACACGGGAGGTAAGATGATTTGAGATTCTTTTTTAGCGCAGTGCCTTTCTTTGACGCGAATATGCAAGTCCACGCCTACCGCATGATGACGGGTGACGGCGACAAACTCTTGGGCAGCGCCGAAGACCATAGAATGTTGGGCGGCGAATTGCTCGCGGCATCGCTCGAGTTTATCAAAGATATCGGGACAGAGCCTTTTGCCGGAGATAATGACTTTTTTGTCAATGTCAGCAAATATCAGCTCTTGATGGGTATGCCTTTATCTATGCAGATACCCACCGACAAATTAGTATGCGTGATACACAAAGATACGCTATTAGATAACGCCGCGTACGCGAAAATAGCTATTTTGAAGCGAAAGGGGTATCGCTTGGCCATAGACGGCTATCCGCGCAAAATGAGCATGGATACGTCGGTAAAGGTCTTTGACTATGTGCTGCTCAGCTGCAACGATGAAAACTTCACTTCGGAGCTTCGCGAAATACGCCCCTACATCTTCAAAACGAGGCTTATCATTACAGATGTCCCGGATATGGAACGCTTCAAAAAATATTCAGGAGCCAGAGGAGTGCTTTTGTCGGGCGATTTTTACAGCCAACCCATAACAAAAGGCGTAGTTGATATTTCCCCGCTGAAAATCAACGCGCTAAACCTGCTCGGACACATAAACGACGAGGCTTTTGATTTGGGCGAGGCCGCGACGACGATAGAACGCGACCCCGCGCTGTCCATATCTTTATTGCGTTTTATCAACGCCATGAACCCCGACCGCAGCCGTAAAATTGACTCCATTCGGAACGCCGTTGCGATCTTAGGTCAAAAAGAAGTCAAAAAATGGGCGTCGGTGGCAATCTCAATAGGCATGGGCGACGACCGCCCGAGCGAAGTAACGAGGCTTTCTCTCATTCGCGCCAAATTTGCCGAAAATCTTGCCCCGGCTTTTGAAATGGGGATAAAGTCAGGCGCGCTCTTCATCACGGGGCTTTTTTCAATGCTCGACGTCATCTTGCAAATGCCGCTCGATAAGGCCATTAACGAGGTCGCCGCGACCGGCGAAATCAGAGACGCGCTACTTGAGAAAAGAGGGCTGCTAAGCGAGGTTATGAAGCTCATCTTCGCGTATGAACGCGCCGATTGGCACAACGCCTCACTCATTATGGTAAAAAACGGCGTAGATATTGAAGAGCTTTCAAGCGCTTTCTTAGACTCATTGATTTGGTACAGGAATCTGCTTGACGCCATTGAGGACGAATCAAATACAGGCGAAGAGGAAAAAAGCGGGGAAGTCGAGGAAAGTTCAAACTCATGAGAATCATGGCCGTTGACTACGGTGACGCGAGAACCGGCATAGCTGTTTCTGATGTGTCCGCCGCGATAGTCGGCGACGCTTTTGTGATACATAGTAAAAACGCGCCGGAAACAACGCGCAAAATAGCCGATGAGGCAATAAGCCGCAATGTTTCATGCGTTGTTGTGGGACACCCCAAAAACATGGACGGCAGCCGTGGCCGCAGAGCCGAAAAAAGCGAGGCTTTGGCACACTCTCTGAGGCAAATATTCGACGCCGCCCTCTCACCGAACGGCGCCGCGCACGCCAAAAACAGAGAAACTGCCCCGACCGCCGCGCACTCCGCAGGCGAAACAAAATCAACTAAAGACATTGAGGTCAAGCTATGGGATGAACGCTTGACCACAAAGAGCGCGAACGTGATACTTACAAACGTCGGCAAATATGGCCGCCGACGCAAAAATACCGTTGACGCGGTAGCCGCGTCGCTGATATTAGAGTCGTATCTCGCCTCCCGGAGGTTTTGAAAAGTCTTGGCGGATGATGTCCGGGTGTCTGACAGGGATCGAAAGTTGGAAAAATTTTATGATTGTCCTTGAAAAAATCAATAAGACGTTTCGCGTAGCAAAACGGCAAGCAGGCTTCGGACGCGCTGTCAAAGCGCTTTTTTCGCGTGAATACGAGATTATCCATGCTCTAAGTGATGTCAGCTTCACAATCCGGGACGGTGAAATGGTGGGCTATATCGGGCCGAACGGCGCGGGCAAAAGCACCACCATAAAAATTATGTGCGGCATATTGACGCCGGACAGCGGCGCGTGCGATATTGACGGGCGGACACCGTGGCGCGAACGCACGGCGCATGTCAGGGATATTGGCGTCGTGTTTGGGCAGCGAAGCCAGCTTTGGTGGGATGTCCCTATCATTGACAGCTTTGAGCTGATACGCGACATTTATAAAGTGGACGGAAAAATATTCAAGGATAATTTAAACGAGCTGACCGAGCTTCTCGAGTTGCGCGAGCTGTTGAAAACACCGGCGCGGACGCTCTCGCTCGGCCAGCGTATGCGCTGCGAAATAGCCGCTTCTTTGCTGCATAATCCCAAAATATTGTTTCTCGACGAGCCGACTATCGGGCTTGACGCGGTTTCAAAAATCGCCGTGAGGCAGTTTATCAAAAAACTAAACGCCAAGCGCGGTACGACCGTTATTTTAACGACCCATGATATGAATGATATAGAAGCGTTGACAGAGCGCATTTTGCTCATTGGCAAGGGCAGGATTTTGCTTGACGGCAGTCTTGACGAACTGAAAAAACGCTCATCAGAGCGCAAGACTCTGATCGTTGAATATAGCGGAAACGCGCCCGCGCTTTGCGAAAAAATGACGCTTAGCGAATCGAAAGAGGGGCGGCTTGTCATCTCGCTCGACCCGGCGGACTTATCCGTATCGGACGCTATCGCCCGCCTCGCGGAACAAACGGAGCTGACCGACGTTTCTGTTTCCGGCGTCACCTCGGAGGAAATGGTCGCCGCGCTATACAAGGAATACAGCATATGAAAAAATATTTTGCGGTGTTTCGCATACGGTTTATAAACGCGCTCCAATACCGCGCGGCCGCGCTCGCGGGCATGGCTACGCAATTTGCTTGGGGCTTTATGGAGATATTTGCTTTTGCCGCGTTTTACCGGGCAAATCCTGACGCTTTCCCGATGGAATTTTCGCAGACGGTTTCTTATATATGGATGCAGCAGGCATTTCTCGCTTTGTTTATGATGTGGTTTTGGGAACACGATATAGCCGCCTCGATTACGGAAGGCGGGATAGCTTATGAAATGGTGCGCCCGGTTGACCTGTACGGCCGCTGGTTTTGTCAGGCGTCCGCCAATCGTTTGGCGCGGACGGCTCTGCGCTGCGCGCCGATTTTGATAGTGGCTTTTATTGTGCCCGAGCCGTACAAAATGGCTTTGCCGCCAAACGCGGAGCAGTTATTTTTGTTTTTGCTTTCGGCTATGCTGGCTCTGGGTGTCGTCATCGCATTTTCTATACTGATGTACATTTCACTGTTTTATACACTATCAACGACGGGCGTCAGGATAATTGCCGCGGTATTGTCAGATTTTCTCGCGGGCGGGGTTATCCCTCTGCCATTTTTCCCGGAGCCGATCCGCGCCGTCGCCGAGATTCTCCCGTTCGCGGCGATGCAAAATATGCCGCTTAGGATTTATGGCGGAAATATCGCGGGCACGGACGCGCTCGCGGGTATTATTTTGCAAATATTCTGGCTTGTGGCTTTGCTGCTTGCCGGGCGTTTTTTGATGGCCCGGGCGCTTAAAAAAGTCATTGTGCAAGGAGGCTGATTATGCGGCTTTACATGAAGTTTTTTGCCATGCACCTAAAGAGCCAAATGCAATATAAAACGTCTTTTTTCCTGACCGCGCTCGGCCAATTTCTTGTGTCTTTCACGACGCTTCTCGGCGTGTATTTTATGTTCTCGCGCTTTAATATCGTAGAGGATTTTGCGTTTGAACAGACCTTGCTTTGTTTTGCCGTGGTGCTTATGGCGTTTTCGATGGCGGAAATGCTGGGGCGCGGCTTTGATTTGTTCCCGCGCATGATCAGCAACGGCGAATTTGACCGCGCCTTAGTCAGACCGCGAAATGTCATTTTTCAAGTCCTCGCGGCAAAAATGGATTTCACGCGGTTTGGCAGACTGATTCAAACTATCGCCGTATTTTGCTATGCAATTCCAACCAGCGGCGTTATATGGACGTTTGATAAAATTCTGACGCTATGCCTGATGGTAGCTTGCGGGAGCTTGATATTCTTCGGGCTGTTTCTCATATACGCGGCATTTTCGTTTTTCACGATCGAAGGCTTGGAATTTATGAACGTCTTTACGGACGGCGGACGGGAGTTTGGACGCTATCCGTTTTCGGTATATGGGAAAAATGTTTTGATGTTCCTCACATTTGTAATCCCGCTGGCTCTTTTTCAGTATTACCCGCTTTTGTATTTGTTGGACAGAGAGCAAAGCGCGTTTTTTATGGTCACGCCGCTGATTGGCTTGGTGTTTCTATTGCCATGTTATGGTTTCTTTCAAATCGGGCTGCGGCGGTACAAATCAACCGGCTCTTGAGGGAGCGGGCTTGATTGATACACCCTCTACAAATTTTCCAGTACCTCACAGACTCGTTTCAGTTCCTTGCGAATTTCCAATTTTTGCGGGCATTTCGTTTCGCAAAGACCGCAATGGCTGCAATCGGCGGCTGTCTTTCCCTCACCCCAAGGATTTTTCTTATACCACTTATACTTGCCTCGGATTCCCTCGCCGAGTCCGTAAACGTGCGTGTGGATATAAAACTCAAATATCTGCGGAATGTCAATTTTTTCGGGGCAGGGCATACAGTATTTGCACCCGGTGCAATATAAGTCGCGCAGCTTTGCCACCTCTTTCATGGCGTCGCCCAAATCCGCCCATTCCTCCGCCGTTATTTCCCCGGCGATGTTTGCTACCTTGACGTTTTTCTCAAGCATATCAAGGTTTTCCATTCCTGCCAACGCGCAGCAGATATCGGGATTTCCCATCACATAGCGCAGAGCCAGCTCATAGGTCGCCGTTGATTTTTTGCCCGTCAGTTTTTCATAGAGGTCTGTTGGCGGTGAGAGCCGCCCGCCCCCGACAGGACCCATTGCGACCGTTCCAAGACCCTTTGATCGGGCGTAGGCAATCATATCCTCGTTCGAGCGGTCTAAAATATTATATTGGCACAGTACCGACGCCAATCCCTCAACCTTGTCAATTATGTATTTCATGTTCGCGGCCTCGTCGTGGAAGCTAAACGACATATGGCGGATCAAACCCTCATCCTTGCACTGGCGCACCTCGTCCATGACATTGTTTTTGATTATGTCGTCGGCGGTGCCCTTGTTGATACCCCAAAAATGGTAAAAATCAACATAGTCCGTCTCGAGCTTTTTTAGGCTTCTTTCCAGGAAACGGCGCAAATCGCCCGTTTTTTTATACTCGCCAAACGGTATCTTGGTCGAGATATAGACCTTGTCCCGGATCGTTTTGAGTGCCTTTCCGGTCGCTTCTTCCGAGTTTTTGTGGCAGTAATACGGCGCTGTGTCAAAATAATTGACCCCCAGCTCGTATGCCCGCATAAGCATAGGATAAGCCTTTCCCGCGTCTATGGAATATTCCTCGCCCGTTTGAATCTCCGGCAGACGCATCGCCCCGAAGCCCAGTACGGAAATCTCAATTCCCGTGTTTCCAAATTTTCTGTATTGCATAATTACAACCTTTCCATTTCCGCATTTAATAATGCTTTTAATACTTTTATTGCTTTAAGTATTTATTGATGATGGCGATCACCTTGTCATATGAGACGGGTTTGCCTATGTGCCCGTTCATGCCTGCCTCCATACATTTGTCTATGTCCTCTTTGAAGACGTTTGCCGTCATTGCGATAATCGGAATATCCTTTGCGCGGGCGGCCGCCCCCTGCCGTATGAGCTTAGTGGCAGTATATCCGTCCATTTCCGGCATTTGAATATCCATGAATATCATGTCGTATTTTTCAGGATTGGCTTCAAACATCTTTGTCGCCACAATGCCGTTTTTTGCACATTCGATGGTAAGGTGAGTATGCTCAAGCAGCGCGATCACGATTTCACAGTTTATTTCGACATCCTCAACAAGAAGCACGGTGTGACCGGTAAAGTCTTCATTTGCGTCGCTTATAGCTTCGCTTACGGCCTCGTCTTGAATCTCGCCGCTGTCCGCCGCCTGTCTGCCGACCCATTTTGAGCTTTGCCTCTTATCACGGGCAAGCCTCGCGGTAAACGATACTTTTGAGCCTTTTCCAACCTCAGATTCAACCCAAATCCTGCCGTCCATCATCTCAACGATACTCTTACAGATCATAAGACCAAGCCCAGTGCCCCCGAAACGGCGTGACGTACTCGCTTCGGCTTGCTCAAAAGACTCGAACAAACGCTTTTGCTGTTCCTGTGATATACCGATCCCGTTGTCTTGGATTTGGGTGCGTATGGTGTAGTAATCGTCCTCTTCACTCTCTAAGGACACGTCCAAACAAATCTCGCCGCCATAGTCCGTAAATTTGACGGCATTGGATAATACGTTCATCAATACTTGAGAAAGCCTTTGATCGTCGCCGAGCAGGTTTCCCTGAATATTTTTATCCACGTTTACATCAAGTATTTGATTTTTCTCATTGACCCGAAAACTTATCATGTCAATAACTTTTTCGAGCATTTCCTCGAGCGAGAAGCTGACAGGCGACAGCGCAAATTTGTTGGCTTCGATTTTTGATACGTCGAGTATATCATTTATTATACCGAGCAGATGGCTTGACGCATTATGTATTTGCCGGAGGGCATAGTCTTTTTTCTCAAGATTGTCCGAGCCTTCGCCTATGGTCGTCATACCCAAAATCGCATTGAGCGGGGTGCGTATCTCATGGCTCATATTTGAGAGGAAATTACTCTTTGCCGCGCTCGCGCTTTCGGCTCGCCTGCGGGCGATCTGGATATCCGAAACATCGGTCGTCAAAATGATATATCCGCATTTTTCGCCCTCATGGTCATAGAGGAAATTTGCTTTTCCCATAAAATAGCGATTGTCCTCTTCCCTGTGCATTATGTCAGCGTCGCGCCCCTCGTTGAGCGCCTTTATGGGATCGTATACGGAATCGAAAGGATAAACGCTGACATCATAATACCGGGTGCCGACGATTTCTTCCGCCGTTTTGCCGAGAGCTTCAAAAACTTTTTGGTTTGCGTAAACTATCGTAAAGTCCATATCCGTAATAACAAGCGGAGTTTTTACGCTGTTTTCTACGCTGTCGGCCATGTCGTCAAATGAATCCGCAAGCGCGCCAAACTCGTCATTTGCTTTGGAATTGATTCTAAAAGACCTGTCGCCCATACGGAAGCGATATAGGCCGGTCACGAGCTGTTTTATGTTTTTTGTGGTTGCGGATGCAACCAATGCAGATACGATTACTACAAATAAGAATATGGCAAGGCTTGTCAGCGCGAGCCGTATGATGCTCTCGTCCATGCTGTCATTTATCGCGCCTATGATACTTGCTTCCATATCCGCGACGGGGGCGGTAAAATCTTCTATGCCGGCGCCGATCGCCACAAAGGCAAAACCGCGCAGATTGCCTTGTGTTTCTGGCGAATATTGGCCTGTATAATACGGTATCGCCCCTGCTGTCGTCGGTTTATACAGCCCGCTCCATAAAATATAAAATGAACCGGATCCGCCGTTTTTTGTCAAATCCATCCACCCCGTGCATTGAGGCGCGTTGTTGAGATAACGCCCGTCAAGACCGACAAAACCCGCAGCGGTCAAAGCTCTTGCCGGAGTTTTCAGGCGCGACTGATAGTCAAGCAAGGGCGCGCCGTCATTTCCGATAATAATATTACCCGAGCCGTCCCTAATCGCCCGCTCTCCGAATTGCGGGAGAATTTCCCTGTCGTCCTTGTGCGCTTCGTAAAACGCCCCCCAGCTTGTGCCTTCTAAATTGCCTGAAAGGTTGTTCCATGACGGGTTGCTCTCGAGCCACTGCTGTCCGCCGTTTGTATACCAAAAATAAAATGGCGTGTCGTCGGCAAGCATGGTGTTTCCGTCTAAATCCAATATAGGTATCGGGCTATTGTCGTCGTCTAATAGGAATCCGCCGTTTGAGGTGTCGCGATACATCGCATTCCCGCCTTCCAGCCACGGCACCTGCGGCTCGCCCGTGATCGGGTTGTAGCCTACGATGGAATGATGGCGGGGGTGGGCTATACTTCTGCATTTGTAGTCCCAAATAAACGCATAATTTCCCTCTCCGGCATCCGCCACGACAGTGTATCTCTCGCTCATGGGTGTAATGTGATCAACAAACTCCATGATATGGTCATGGTTGAGAGCCATAGTGACATAGCCTGTGATATCACCGTCGGCATCCATCACCGGAGTCGCCCATCTGACTATGCCTTCAAAACGCTGTCCGACCGGGTTTTCCAAGCTGGCAAACGCCTGCTGCCTTGCCGCCTTTATAAATTCTTCGGCAGGGAGATTTGCAATCTCTAAAAGCTGTTCGTAGTTTGGGTGGGTTTCGGGGACATCGTTTTTGAGCGCGCCCGGCGTATATGTGCCTATATAGTTTGTTCCCACATATGCGCCGATCACGTCCGAAACATATATTTCACCGGGCTTTAATTTTAAAAGCTCCTGCCAGTATGTTTCCGCTCTGACATATGTATTCATTTTGTCCGATACATCAACCTTTTGCGGGTTTAGCGGGTAATTCACTTTGGTTGTATCGGGGTTTACATATTTGAAAATCTCTTGACCGCTCAGGTCAATATATGTGATTTCATCGTAAAGAGGAATAAGCTCTGGGTACTGGGAAAATATTTCGGGAGGTCTGTAGTTAAAGCCGCTCCCCAATTGAATATCGTTATTTTCTACATTTGATGATATATCGAGCGAGACATCAAACAAATCAAGACCCGCTTCGATCCAATAATTTCCGTCATCGGAGAGTATCCACTCCCCTACGGGCATAATATTTCCGTTTCTGTTTTCCGAAAAGATTTCGTATGACGTATCTGACGGTATCAAATTTGCAAGCAGCCGTATATCCTGATCGCGCTGGTAGAGAAATTCGGATATTGCCGCCGCCGTGTCGGTGGTCATTCGCTCTATATTATTCCTCGCGATATCGTTTATGGCCACAGACGAGTCGTCTACGGAAATAGTGCGCAGCCTGTCGCTGAGAGCGGAAATCTGATCCCACGCAAAAAAGGTAAAAAGTCCTGTCGGCAATGCCATGACCGCGATAAAAACCACCAAGAGCTTTGCCCGAAGCCCCAGCTTTAGCCATCTTTTCTTGGTTTTCTTAGTTTTTTTAGTGTCCGCAATTGCTTTTGCCGTGTCTGCCGAAACTGCTTTTTGTTTTTCTTTGGCATCCGCTTTTTGCTTGGCTTTGGCATCCGCGTCCGCTTTCCGGTCTGCCTTGACGTCCGCTTTTGTCTTGACGTGCTTGCCTGCCTTTTGCTTGACACGTTTGTTCTTTTTTACCGTTTTTTCTTTGCTCATTTAATATTCCCTTGATGTTAAACTTTTCGCACACCGGGTCTGCTCACTATAGCTCCCATTTCAAGTCACAAAAACAACTAATCAAATTATATAACAAACACCGCAGATATGCAACCGGGCAGCGTCATACAAAGATGTACGCCCGCAGCGACGAGTTTATCATCACCGGGGGCGTAAACGTAAATGGTTGCGGGGGCAGGATTTGAACCTGCGACCTTTGGGTTATGAGCCCAACGAGCTACCGGACTGCTCCACCCCGCGATAGCGTGCCTCTGCGCAGACATACGCGAGCTAAAAAAACATAGTCTGCCGAGCGGCAAAGACGATAATAACACAAAGGTCGGCATACGTCAAGAAAAAATATCTCAAATTCACCCCTACCCGTCAGCCACTATAATTATACCACTTGCCGCGAAATAAGCCCCTGTTGTCAAATTGCTCTTGTAAGCTCCGCGTATGCTTGATATAATGCGGCTAATTTCTTAATGTGACACATACCCAAGGAGCGCTATGAGTGAAATTCAAGATTGAAATAATAGAGGGATTGACGGAAAACGAAGTCATCGTCCGCACGAGCCGGATTGACGAGACTGTCGGCAAGCTGCAAGAATATGTTCGCGGTTTATCCGCGCCAAAAATGGTGTTCTATAAAGGCTCGCAAGAATATTACCTTCCTTTGGAATCCATACTGTTTCTTGAAACTGAGGGCGAACAAATATATGCGCACACAAAAGACGACGCGTTTCGAGTCAAATACAAGCTCTATGAGCTTGAGAAGATGCTGCCGCATTATTTTATAAGAGCTTCAAAGGGCGCGATCGTCAACACGGAAAAAATATACGCGATAAACCGAAACCTCGCATCGGCAAGTCAAGTGATGTTTAGCGGTACACACAAGCAAATATACGTGTCGCGGCATTATTATAAAGCGTTAAAAGAAAAAATGAACATACGGAGGAGATAATCATGGCAAGGAAATTCAAGTATACTTACAAGAAGAATTGGGCGTGGGGTTGGGGCGTGTTTTTTATACTTATCGCGGCGCTCATTCTCGCAAATCACTTTGGCGGATTTGTTAGTCTCGGATTTTGGAGCTTGCTCGTGGCGGCGCTTGCTGTCGCCTTTTTGGTGCAATGTATCGCAAATATGTCCTTTGGCTCGCTGCCGATACCGATAGCAACGCTCTATTATATCTTTTGCAGTCCGTTGGGGCTTCCATCGATTAGGCTGTGGCCAACACTTGTTGTCGTCACGCTTCTGGCGACGGCGGGCTTTCACATATTATTCGCGAAAAGAAACTTTCGAAAACGCAGCAATATAGAGATTGATTATTCTTTTTGCGATACGTCCGAAAAAAGTGAAAACGCGGCTGCCACCGAAATCAATATAGAAGACGACAGCAATAATCCGCGTATCAGCGTGAAGTGCGGCGCAATCAGCCGCTATCTGCACGCGGACGCCTTGGAAACAGCCGAGTTAGAATGTAAAATGGGCTCGCTCGAGGTATACTTCGATAACGTAAAAGTAAGCCCGAACGGAGCTGTGATTGATGTTGACTGCAAGCTGGGGGCAATAGAGATGTATCTTCCCGCCGAATGGCAGGTGAGCAATAATATAGACGCGTCCTTGGGCGGAGTGGATATTAAAGGCCGAAACAGAGCGGAAGGCGAGGGTGCGCCAAAAGTCAAAATCACGGGCAATGTATCTTTGGGCGGTATTGAGATACACAGAATCTGAAGGTTGCCTGAATACAAATTACTCAAAAGGGGCTGTTTTACGACAGCCCCTTACCTTAGTGCGATATTTGGTTTTAATCTTTTACTCGGCGGAGATGATGTATCTGTAAACGGGTTGACCGCCGGGTATTTGCAGCACTTCACAATCCGGCGCCGCGGCGCTAATCGTCTCAAAAACGGTTTTAGTCTCATCGTCGCTCGCGTCTTCGCCCTCATATATTGTGATAAATTCGGGAGACAAGGCGCCGAGTGTTTCGGCGACAATATCAATAACGGCATTAAAATCTGTGCCGCTCGCGGAAAGAGCATCATCGAGCAAAGCAAGATGCGAGCCTTTCTTGATTTTTGTGCCGTCAAAAACGGAGCTGCGCGCTGCCGTCGTTATTTGCGCCGTATAAATCCGCTTTGCCGCTTCGGTCATCAGCGAAGTCATTTCGTCCGCATCATCACAGCCGTCAATAGAGAGCATGGCCGAGACGCCCTGCGGGATACTCCTTGTGGGAATGACGATGACACGCTTATCCGAAAGCCTTATGCACTGCTCCGCCGCCATGATGATGTTCTTGTTGTTTGGCAGTACAAACACAGTGTTCGACGGTGTTTGCGAAACTTCCTTGAGGATATCTTCGGTGGATGGATTCATGGTTTGCCCGCCCAATATGATACCGTCTACACCCAAATCACGGAAAATCCCTTCCATGCCTTTTCCCGCGCAAACGGCTACAAATCCGAAATCCTTTAGCTCCTGCGGCTCTAAAGCCGCCGCAGATGCCGCCGCTTGGGAGGCGACCACCGTTTCAGAATGCTGCTCGCGCATATTTTCAATCTTGATCGAAAGTAACGCGCCATACGTGAGCGCCTCGGTGAGAACAACGCCCGGGTCATTTGTATGAACGTGTACCTTGATCACCTCTTCGTCATCTACGACCACGACAGAGTCGCCACGGGTATCGAGAAAGTCACGCAAACGGTTTGTTTTGCTCGTGTTTTTGCGCTCGATCATAAATTCCGTGCAATAAGCAAACTTGATATCCTCGGCGGAATATTGTGTGAAATCAGCTTTTTGGCCGCCCGTGCCGCCATCCGATATTCTCTCGAGCATATCTCCGCGCATAGCTTTTAACATTCCGTCGAGTATGTATAGGTATCCTTTTGCCCCCGCGTCAATAACGCCGGCTTTCTTCAAGACGGGATTGAGGTTTATAGTATCAGAGAGCGCGATATAGCCTGTTTCCAATGCCTTTTCGATAACCACCTCAATATCGGAATGGGTCTCGGCGGCAGCGACGGCCGCGTCTGAAGCAAGCCTTGACACCGTGAGGATCGTGCCCTCCGACGGCTTCATAACGGCCTTATATGCCGAAGCTACTCCGGCAACCAACGCCATAGCAAATTGAGACGCGTTGGCTTCGTCAATATCCTTTAAGCTGCGCGAAAATCCGCGAAACAATAAAGACAGTATAACGCCGGAGTTTCCGCGGGCGCCCCTGAGAAGCGCGCTTGCCGTAACGTCGGCAACATGTGAAAGCGTTCCCGGCGTCATGTTTGTCAGGGCTTTCTCGGCGGCGGATATTGTCAGGCACATATTTATTCCCGTATCGCCGTCAGGGACCGGAAAAACATTGAGTTCGTTAATTTCCTGTTTGCGTATTTCTATGGCGGCTGTCGCATTGATTATCATTTTCTTAAACAGTTCGCCGGTAATATACTGTGTCACTTGGTCTCCTCCTTAATATTTTATCCCGGATTATCCGAGCAGCATCGAGTCAACAAAAACATCAACGCGCTTCACTTCGACCCCGGTGCCTTTAGAGACCTTATAACTAACTTCGTGCTTAATGCTCTCGCAAAGTACGGGGATATTGACCCCCTGATCTACGGCAATATGAAGCTCAATAGATATTGTATTATCGTTATTATATACAACGTGAACACCCTTGCCTTTGTACTCGGACTTTAGCAAATGAACGATACCGTCCGTAACGGAGCGTACAGTCATGCCTTTTACGCCAAAACAGTTTGTGGCGGCATCTCCGGTGAGGGTCGTAAAGACCTCGCCCGAGATCGCAATTTCTCCATATTCATTCTTTAGCTTTACCATACTTTTACACCTCTCAATCTATGATTTTTTAGTATTACTCGTCAAGTTTCTTTTTAACAAATGTGTATACAGTGCCGAGAGCATCCGTCAGCTTGCTCACATCGCCGCCTCCGCCCATAGCAAACTCGGGCTTGCCTCCGCCGGAACCGCCGCACTCTTTTGTCACCTCGCGTATGAGTTCCACAGCTTTGATACCTTTGTTTACAGCAGCCTTGCCGCAAGCCGTCATGATAGTCAGCTTATCGCCTTTTACCGTGGCAAACACCGCAACGATACCCGCCTCAAGGTCGCGGAGCGTGCTCTCTAAGCTGCGGAGCTTGTCAATATCAATGTCAATGCTTGTGTCGTCATATACCGCAGTGATTATTTTAAGACCGCCGACATCATGCGCACCGGTGAGCATACGTTTGGCTTCGCCGCCCAATTCTTTTGACATCGCGGCTTCCAGCTTTGACCGCAGATCACGCATGGCGGCCAAGTTTTGCTCGAGCTTGCCCGCAAGCTCTCGGGAAGAGTTGACTTTCATGATCGAAGCAAGCTCGGCAAGATATTTGCGGGAGGTATTCAAGGCGTTTAAGGTTTCATATCCGGTGATAGCTTCGATACGGCGCACGCCGGAAGCGACCGAAAACTCGGAGACTATCGAAAACGCGCCTGCTTTCGCGGTGCTGTCAAGGTGAGTTCCGCCGCACAGCTCAATAGAATCACCCATTTTAACCACACGCACCACATCAGAGTATTTTTCTCCAAAAAGGGCGGTCGCGCCGCGTTTTTTAGCTTCATCAATTGACATTTGCGTTATTTCGACGTCAAAGCCTTTCAAAATCGCCGCGTTTACAAGGCTTTGTGTTTTTTCCAATTCATCTTGAGTGAGCGCGGCAAAATGCGTGAAGTCAAACCTCACTTTATCGGGCTCTACAAGCGACCCGGCTTGATTTATGTGTTCTCCAAGCACAGAGCGCAAAGCCTCCTGCAAAAGGTGCGTCGCCGTGTGGGCGCGCATAATGGCGGCGCGGCGTTCGGAGTTTATACATGCGCTGACACGGTCGTTTACAGATAACGCGCCGGATTTCATTTTGCCATAGTGAAGATATTTTCCGCCGCCCGTTTCCTGCACATTTGAAACTTCAAAGACTGCATTGTCTGCCGAGATCGAGCCGTTATCAGCGGATTGACCGCCTTTTTCGGCATAAAACGGGGTTTTGTCGAGTACAATAATGCCGTCGTCTCCATCGCGAAGCGAAGAGGCGATTTCTCCTTGCGTGACTATGGCAAGTATGGAACTCTCGGCGGTATGCCTTTCAAAACCGACAAAAGCGGTCGGCGTGTTATCAAGGCCAAGATCAATTCTGTCCCATGCCAAGTCGCCAAGAGCTTCACGCGCTTTTCTGGCGCGAGAGCGTTGAGCCTCCATCTGTTCGTTAAAAGTATCAATGTCGGCGGTCATTTTGTGCTCTTTTAGAATATCAACGGTGAGGTCGAGCGGAAAACCGTATGTGTCATAGAGCTTAAATGTGTCGGCGCCGGATAAAACTGTTTTGCCGGAGGATTTGAGGTTTTGGATAAAGCCGTGCAAGAGAGTAATTCCGGCATCAATTGTTCTGCCAAAGCTCTCTTCTTCCGTTTGTATGACACGCAAAATGAACCCGGTTTTTTCGGCAAGGTCGGGATATGCGGATATATTTTCGGAAATCACAACCTCGCAAACACCGCACAAAAACTCGCCATCAATGCCAAGAAGCCTGCCGTGTCTGGCGGCGCGGCGGAGCAGACGGCGCAGCACATAACCCCGCCCTTCGTTTGACGGCAAAACACCGTCGCAAATCATCATTGCCGCCGCTCGCATATGGTCGGTAATAATGCGTATAGAGGAATCGCTGTTTGCGTCTTTTCCGTAAACAACGCCGCTGATTTCGGACACTTTGTTTACGATTTTGACTATTGTGTCAACCTCAAACATATTGCTCACGCTCTGGCAAACACAAGCCAGACGCTCAAGCCCCAAGCCTGTGTCAATGTTTTTTTGCGAAAGCTCGGAGTAATTGCCGGAGCCGTCGTTATTAAACTGGGTAAATACGTTGTTCCATATTTCAATAAAGCGGTCACAGTCACAGCCCGGCGCGCATTTCGGGTCATCACAGCCATACTGCGCCCCTCGGTCAAAATAAACCTCGCTGCACGGGCCGCACGGCCCTGATCCGTGATCCCAGAAATTATCGTCTTTTCCGAGCTTTACAATACGCTCGCTGTCTATGCCCACGACATCACGCCATATGTTAAAGGCAGTTTCATCTTCGACATAGACCGATGGGGTGAGCAAATTTTTATCCAAGCATAACCGCTCGGTAAGAAATTCCCAACACCAGACTATGGCATCTTCTTTGAAATAATCCCCAAACGAAAAGTTGCCGAGCATTTCAAAGTATGTGCCATGCCGCGATGTTTTTCCCACGCTGTCAATATCGCCGGTGCGTATACATTTCTGGCAAGTGCATATACGTTTGCGCGGCGGGTCCTGCTCTCCGGTAAACCATGTTTTCATGGGAGCCATGCCCGAATTTATAAGCAAGAGGGATGCGTCGTTTCGCGGTATAAGCGGAAAGCTCGGCAGCCGCAAGTGCTCCTTTTCTTCGAAAAACGCGAGGAACATCTCGCGCAATTCGTTAAGACCATACCATTTCAATAGTAAATACCTTCATCTCTGATTTGTGTTTATCGGCTATTTCAAAAGGGTCTCGATATAATCCGCTATTTCGCCGACGGTTTTATTCTCATAAACCGATTCGTCGGCAGCGCTAATGCCGTATTCTTCTTCGAGGGTCATAATGAGTTCAACCAAATCGAGTGAATCGGCGCCGAGGTCTGTCATTAGGTCGGTGTTTCTTGAGATGCTTTCGGGGTCAATGTCGAGCTGCTCCGCCAGAACCGCTTTTATTTTGTCGAATATCATTTTGGGTTTCCTCCTAATAATATAATAAGTTTTGACGCGTGATGGTTTTATACTGTGCTATTTGTGCTATCAGCTCCACTCTTTGTATTGGGGAGTTTCAGTGCCGCTTGAGCTTGTTTTGCCTTGCCCGTAAGCGATCACAACACGCCTATTAGAATCGTTGCCTACGGAAAATGTAGAGATATTTGCGTAATCTTGCAGCGCGGAGTGTATTATGTGGCGATCGTACGCGTTCATAGGGTCAAGGGTCATGTTGCGGCGATACTTTACAACCCTGCTCGCCGTTCTTGTCGCAAGGCTTATTAAGGCTTCGCTGCGCCTTTGCCTGTAGTTTTCGGAATCAAGAAGTATTCTGGCGCGGTTGAAGCTGTCGCGGTTCATCACGTAGTTTGTCAAATGCTGCAGGGCATCAAGCGTTTCTCCGCGCCGGCCGATAAGCACTCCGGGGTCGCTTGTGCTTAGATTTACTCCAAGTGAGCCGTCTTTTTCCGAAACATCAAGTGTTACGTCAAGCTCCATGCGCTCAAACAAGCCCGTTAAGAATGTTTGGACGCGCTTTGATTGCTCACTGTCAATCCTGACAGGCTCGTATGCTGATGTTGTGGATGCTGTTTTTGCGTTCTTTAGCTCTTTTTTTGATTTTACTTTTTCGGGTTCTTTATCCGCTTTCGTATCTTTTTCATCTTCGCCGTCATCGTCTGATTCATACTCGACTTTTACAATAGCCGGAGTGTTTTTTATGCCGAGCAGCCCTTTCTTTGCTGTCTCAAGTATTTCTACCGAAACATCATCTCGGGATAAACCAAGCTGCTCCAACGCCAATTCTATTGCTTCGTCTTCTGTTCGCCCTTGCACTTCTATTGATTTTAGCATTTTTATAATCTGTCCTTTCTATGGAATACGTTCAAATATCACAGGCTATTATCGGCTATTATTCTTCACCGTCGTTTGCGGTTTCATCATCACTTTCGTCATCATCATCAAAATCGTCATCGTCGTCTGCGCCGTCTGTGTCGTCTGTATCGTCATCGTAACCGGCAAAATCGTCGTCGCTCACGCGCTCTTGTGCAAAATCGGCATCCGGCTCATCTTCCGGCTGGGGAGTATTTTCTATCGCAAGAGTATCCTCTGAGCCGACAGCACCGGCGATTCCCTCATATCTGTCGGGGGAGTATGCGCGACCGCGTGCATAACGCCTGTTTCCGACCCTGCTTGGCTCATACTTCTCATCTTTTGCCGCGCCGGGAGGAGCGTTCTTTTTCTCCCATTCGACAGCCTTTTCGCGCCTTTGCTGCCTGCTGGTTTTTTGCCTGTTGCGCTTTGATGTGTTGCGGTTTTGCGCGGCCAAGCCTTCGGCCTTTAATCTCTCTGTCTCGAGCCTCTTTGCCTCAATGTCCGCTTCTTTCACCTTGCGGATTTTCTCTTTTTCTTCATCTTCCGCGTCGAGAACTTTTGAGTATTTCTTGGTGAGCCAAATGTCCTGTCCGATTTGTAAAACCGTGCCGATCGTCCAGTAAAAGCTGAGAGCGGCAGGGAGGATGAACCCAAACCAAACAGACAAGAGGGGCATAAATTTCATCACCTTACCGGCGCCGCCCGCCGCCGCGGCTTCGGGTGACGTGGGCGACATCTTACGCATGATGTGTGCCGACAGAAATTGCATTCCGCCGGAAAGAACCGGGAAAAAGAATAAAATAAGGGCAGGAACCCACATTTCGGAGTCTGACCAGTCAAAATTCCAAAGGTCATATTGGGGAGTCAAAGCAAGGTTGATATTGCCAAGTGTAAAATAAATTTGCTGAAGCCCGGGAATCCCGAGATTTGCAAAAGCATTCCAGTTGTTTGTGATTTCCTGCGCGACATAGACTTCGCTATATCCAGCCGTTGCTGTGCTTTCCGCGCCCAATCCGAGAGCGTCAAGATTTGCCCCGATTTCGACAAGCCTGTCATATAATATCCCCTTCTTTTCCCAAAGGTCGGAGAGCTCTTCTCCAAGACCCATGAGGAGGGAAAGAGGTTGGCGGATAGCATAGAACAAAGCTATCATTATCGGAAACTGAATAAAGCTCCACAGACATCCGGCGGCAGGATTGACCCCTTCTTCTTTGTAGAGCTTTGCCGTCTCTTCGTTGAGTTTTTGTTTGTTGGCGCCGTGTTTCTTTTGCAGCTCGGCAATTTTGGGCTGCAGTCTGCCCTGCCTCATCATGCCGAGTTTGCCTTTCATCTGGAACGGCAGCATGAGTGCGCGGACGATAATAGCGACAAACAGCAAGGCTAAAGCATAGCTGTTTAGGAAGTTATAAAGGCTTAGAAGCAGCCAGCCAAAAGGTCTGGCTATGCCGCCGAATAATGCATCACATGGACCACACATGGGTATCTCCTAACTGAAACGTTTCTTTCACGGTATTTTGGTTTATAGCAGAGGGTTTACGGTACGGGGTCGTACCCGCCTTTGCAAAATGGGTGACATCTGAAAATGCGCTTTAGTATCAGAAAGCCGCCTTTTACTGCGCCGTATTTCTCGAGAGCCTGGAGAGCATAGCCGGAGCACGTAGGGATAAACCTGCACCTCGCTTTATCGGGAGAAGAAAGGTGTTTCCTATAAAAATTTACTACAGCAATAAGTGCTCGCGTCATTTCAATAAACCCAATTTTGCAAAAAGAGATAGTATGCTATTGTTAAGCTCGCTATATAGCGCATTGTGGCTGCTCATCCGCGCAACTATAATTATATCATATCCGGCGCGCAACAGGTGTTCGTTCAAACGGTAGATTTCTTTCAGTCGGCGGCGGATGCGGTTTCGCTGCACAGCTCCCCCGAGTTTTTTGCTTACGGTGATTCCGAGTCGGTTTTCTGCGCCGCCATTTCTGCGCGCATATACAACGACGCATTTTGCTGCCACACTTTTGCCTTTGCTGTACAGCCGTCTGAACTCGTGGTTCTTATTCAGCGACGTTGTGTGTTTCATTTACGCGGATAGCTTGGCGCGTCCCTTGCTGCGGCGGCGCGCAAGGACTTTTCGCCCGTTTCTGGTAGACATTCTTTTGCGGAAACCGTGTTCTTTTGCGCGTTGTCTTTTCTTTGGCTGATACGTTCTGAACATTATTATATAATCCTTTCAATAACACAGGCTAAACTTACTTCGCATGCTGCACAGTGTGCAGTGCATAGTGTGCAGTGCATAGTGTGCAGTGCATAGTGTGCAGTACATATTGCGCAGTGCGCAGTACATATCGCGCACGGATGCACACGGAAATAAATTATACAACACTATCCCGCCCGCTGTCAACTTTATTCACTAAATTGATTGAGGCAAATTGCGGTGTAAATTGCAGAAATTGGCGGAGAGCGAGGGATTCGAACCCTCGGTAGGTTGCCCTACACAGCATTTCCAGTGCTGCACCTTACGACCACTCGGACAGCTCTCCACATATGCCATTTTGGGTAGGTATCAGTCTGATTACCGTCAGATACCGCATTTTTGAGTATTTGCATATCCAATATAGTTCACAAAGCGCTCATTGTCAAGCGTGATTTAAACTTGCGGGTCGCACGCGCTTTACATTTCAATATTTTTTGCTTGACACCGACTGCTCGGGATTATAAAATGTCGTGGGTAGAGTGACTTGCCCCCGCTATCTAACACCCGCGGGAGGCACATCACAAATTTTGGAGGTGTTTATATAAATCATGTCAAACCCAGTAATAATTGGAATCGCAGCGGCTGTCGTAGTCGTAGCAGCCGTTGTTTTCTTCTTACTCGGCATTGTTTACCGTAAGAAAGTATCAGAACGAGAAATCCAAAGCGCAGAGGAAAAAGCCAAAAGAATCATCAACGACTCGATAAAAAACGCAGAAAACAAAAAACGCGAAGCACTGCTCGAAGCAAAGGAAGAAATACATAAAAACCGCAGCGAGCATGAACGTGAAATCCGGGAACGCCGGTCGGAAATGCACAAACAAGAGCAACGTCTCCGTCAGAAAGAAGAAATGCTCGACAAAAAGATGGAGATCATAGAAAGCAAGACTGAAAAGGTCGAAAAAAAGAGAATAGAGCTTGAAGCGGAGCATGAGGAAATCGCCGCAATCAAGCGCAACCAATTTGAGGTGCTCGAAAAAATATCAGGCTATACGGTGGCGGAAGCAAAGGCGCTGCTCATCAAAAATCTCGAATCCGAAGTCACGCACGAGGCCGCAATGAAAATCAGAGAGATTGAAGAACGCCTCAAGGAAGAGGCCGAGTTTAAGGCGCGTGAACAAATTTCTCTGGCCATTCAACGCTGCGCGGCAGATCATGTTGCCGAAACAACCGTGTCTGTGGTGCCTTTGCCGAATGACGAAATGAAAGGCCGTATTATTGGCCGTGAGGGACGCAACATTCGTGCCATTGAGCAGCTTACGGGGATTGACCTCATCATTGACGACACGCCCGAAGCCATCACCTTATCCGGCTTTGACCCTGTCCGCCGCGAGGTGGCAAGGATTTCTCTGGAAAAGCTCATATTGGACGGACGTATCCATCCCGCCAGAATCGAAGAAATGGTCGAAAAAGCCAAGCGCGAGGTTGATACGACGATAAAGCTCGAGGGCGACCGCGCCACATTTGAAACAGGTGTTCACGGTCTGCGCCCGGAGGTTGTAAAAATCCTTGGCAGAATGCGTTATCGCACGAGCTACGGGCAAAACGTGCTAAACCATTCAATCGAAGTGTCGCATATAGCGGGACTTCTGGCCGCCGAGCTTGACGCCGACATAATGACGGCAAAACGCGCCGGACTTTTGCACGACCTTGGCAAGGCCGTTGACCATGAGGTTGACGGAAGCCACGTCAATATCGGTGTGGACCTTGCCAAAAAGTACAAGGAAAACGATGATGTCATACATGCCATTCATGCGCACCACGGCGACGTTGAGGCGAAAACAATCATCGCTTGCATTGTTCAGGCTGCCGACGCTATTTCGGCATCGCGTCCGGGAGCGAGGCGTGACAATATCGAAAGCTACGTGAAACGTCTTGAAAAACTCGAGGAACTCACCACTTCCTTCAAGGGCGTTGACAATGTGTATGCTATTCAAGCGGGACGTGAGATTCGCGTCATGGTCAAGCCCGATGAAATATCGGAAGATCACATGGTCATTCTTGCGCGTGATATCGCCAAAAAGATTGAAGATGAGCTTGAGTACCCCGGTCAGATAAAAGTAACCTTACTTCGCGAGCAGAAAGTAGAAGATTACGCAAAATAATGGCTTTACCGCCAAAAAAAGTTCGGTTTTAGGAATTGGGTTATCATAACCCAATTCCTATTTATGGATTATCAAAAATAGTTAAATATTATAGCTTTCATGCCACAATATTTGGTGTGTACGACAATTGACGTACACAATATATGCGTGTTATCATAACGGTATCAAACGAAGCGTAGCTTCGTTACGAAGCAACGCTGCTCAACGAAGCTACGCTATTCACCGAAGCTACGCTATTCGGGGAAATCTAATATCTGAAAGGTGTCGTTATGGAACGTGTACTTATTGAAAAGAGAGAACCTTTTAGATTTGATGAAAGAGATATGCTGCGGGAAATCCAAACCGTTCTCGGCATATCTTCGATTTCCAACGTGCGGATTTTCAACGGATATGACATAGAGAGTGTAGACAACATCGAGCAAGCAATCGGTGAGGTTTTTTCGGAAGCTGGGCAGGATATTGTCCACTACGACCCCAAAAATAAGACGGCAAGCACGGCGGATATCAAAGGCGCCGCGTTTGTTTTTGCCGTGACAGCGGCCGTCGGCCAATACGACCAGCGGGAAGATTTTGCCATGCAGCTTTTGCGTATCTCAAACCCCGGCTCAAAGCCAAAAGTCCGATCATTTAAGCAAATTGCTTTGTATGGAGATATATCTCAATCTGATTTTGACAAGATAAAATCATACTATATAAATCCGCTTGAAATGCGGGAAATATCTCTCGCGGCGACAGAACCCATAAAATATACCGAGCCTTGTGATATTGAGGTTATAAACGGATTTGTCGGAGCCGGCGATAAAGAGCTTGCGGTGCTTGCGTCAAAATACGGTATAGCAATGGAGCCGGATAATTTAAAAATCTGCCGCGATTACTTTATCAAAGAAAAAAGAGAGCCAACGGTTACAGAGATGAAAGTGCTAAGTACATATTGGTCAGATCATTGCCGCCACAGCACATTTTTATCTATACTTGAAGATGTAAGGGTCGAAGAAAACCAATATTCTGACGGTCTAAAACGCGCCCGCGCCCGATATGATCAGGCAAAAGAATATGTTTATGGCGATGCTCCGCGCCCTCTTTGCCTTATGGATATTGCCACAATGCAGATGAAAAAACAAAAAAAGAACGGCGCCCTTGCGGACATGGAATTGTCCGATGAGGTCAACGCTTGCAGTATTGAAGCTGCGGCGATGGTTGACGGTAAACCCGTTGACTATATAATTATGTTTAAGAATGAAACCCATAACCACCCGACGGAGATGGAGCCTTTTGGCGGAGCGTCTACGTGTTTGGGCGGGGGCATACGCGACCCGCTGTCGGGACGCGCTTTTGTATATGGAGCAATAAGGCTTACAGGCAGCGCGGACCCTCGCGAAGCCATAGGAGACACTCTCGCGGGAAAGCTGCCGCAGAGAAAAATCACGCAAACAGCCGCAAACGGCTACAGCTCATACGGCAACCAAATAGGACTCGCCTCAGGTCATCTCATAGAGGTATACGACCCCGGCTTCAAGGCAAAACGCATGGAATGCGGAGCTCTTGTGGCGGCTGTGCCAAAAGATGACATTACACGGGGCAAACCGCGGCCGGGCGATGTTATTGTGCTCGTTGGCGGAGCGACAGGGCGGGACGGCTGCGGCGGAGCGACAGGCTCTTCAGCAGAGCAAGACGATGATGCCCTAATCAAAGGCGGGGCGGAGGTTCAAAAGGGCAATCCGGTAATAGAGCGCAATATAGTCAGGCTCTTTCGCAAACCTCATGTATCTCGCATGATAAAAAAATGCAACGATTTTGGCGCGGGAGGCGTATGCGTTGCTGTCGGAGAGCTTGCCGACAGTTTGAAGATTGATCTGGACAAAGTCCCGGTCAAATATCCGGGTCTTGACGGCACGGAGCTTGCCATATCCGAGTCTCAAGAGCGTATGGCGGTATTGCTCGACAAAAAAGACATGGAAGCGTTCTTGCAGGAAGCCGACGCGGAAAATCTGCTCGCCTCTAAACTCGCAGACGTCACAAGCGACGGAAAAGTCCGCATGACATGGCGCGGCACGGAGATTTCCTGCTTAGACAGGGAGTTTCTCAATAGCGGCGGGGTGCGGCGCAAAGCGAAAGTCGTTGTAAACGCGCCGGATTGGGATTTTCCGGGCAATGCACCACAAGAGATTGTCGAAACAGGCTGCAAATCCGGGACTTTGGAGATGAACATTGACACGGGCACGGACGGCAGAGCAAAAACTCAAAAAAATATAGAGAAAACATGGCTTTTAAATCTTTCCGACATCAATGTTTGTTCAAAAAAAGGCATTGCCGGACGTTTTGACTATACGGCGGCAAACGCGGCGGTATTTGCGCCGTTTGGCGGCGCAAATCAGGCGACTCCCGAACAAGGGCTTGCCATGCGTCTGCCGCTTATGGAGGGTGAAACGGATTTTGGAACGCTCATGACCGTTGGGTATAACCCCGCGCTCGGGTATAAAAGCCCGTTTCATGCCGCTTTATATGCCGTCGTGGAGTCGGTTGTGAAAATTGCCGCAATGGGCGGCGATTACCGCAAGGTACGCCTGAGTTTTCAAGAATACTTTGAAAGCCTTACCGCCCCCGAAAGTTGGGGGAAGCCCTACGCGGCTTTGATGGGAGCGTTTTTGGCGCAAGACGAGCTTGGAATACCGGCCATAGGCGGCAAAGACAGTATGTCCGGGACGTACAAGGACATAAATGTACCGCCGTCGCTCATATCTTTTGCGGTAGTAACGGCGGATATGTCAAAACTTGTTTCCCGCTCTTTTAAGAAAAGCAAGAGCGTTGTATATTTACTTGAAACCCCTATAGACGAGAGCGGAATACCCGATTTTGATGTTTTGAAGAGGAATATGGCGTATGTTTATGAACTCGCGCAATGCGGGCGCATAAATGCCGCAAGCGTAGTCGGAGTGGGCGGTATTGCGGCGGCGGTGAGCGAAATGGCTTTCGGCAACCATATCGGCTTTGACTTTGACAGCGGATTTGACGGTGAATTATTTGCCCCCATGTACGCTTCAATGATTTTGGAAACGGATATTGAAATCGGCGGTAGCAGCGCAGGCGGCGGGGACGGCATCTTTGATAATTTAATCAAAATCGGCACAACGACGGATAAAAATACCATAGAAATAGCCGGAGCTTCAATTTCACTCGAAAAAGCAAAAGAGGCTTGGGAGAGCGCGCTTGAAAGTGTGTTTCCGATATACAAAAATACGGAAGGAAAAAACAAAGCGGACGGCAGCGCACCGTCTTGCGATTGCGATAGCGGCTCTAACTCGCATAGCGCCGAGCCGCAGATGTCAAACGCCCGGCTGCGGGACTCAAATTCCAAGCCGCGAGTGTTGATACCCATATTTCCCGGTTCAAACGGCGAGTACGAACTCGAAAGGCAGTTTAAGAAAGCCGGAGCGAATGTGAGCACATTTTTGTTTCGGACGCTCTCTGCGCAAGCTATAAAAGACAGCTATGCCGGGTTAACCGCAGCGGTCAATGCAGCTGATATACTGGCTATCCCGTCGGGTATGTCTGCGGGAGCAGAGCCTGACGGCAGCGCAAAGCTGATAGCCCTCATTTTAAGAAATCCCGATGTAAAAAAAGCCGTAAACGGCCTTGTGACAGAGCGGGGAGGACTTGTAATCGGACTCGGAGAGGGCTTTAAGGCATTGCTCAAGACAGGTATGATTCAAAGCGGAAAAATAATGGATAACGATCAAGGCGATATAGTCTTGGCAAAATATCCGCATAACCAATACCATACCTCGATAGAGGAGATTATTATTGAGCAGACAGATTCGCCGTGGGTTTACGGACTGTCCTCAAACACATTGACAGTTCCCGTTTCGGGGCAAGACGGCGCTTTGCATATGAGCTGTGAGCTTTATGATAAATACTTGGCAAACGGTCAGATAGCGGCGAGCTTTACAAGTTCCGCGCCGAGTCGCCGCCGCATAGCCGCGCTTGTCAGCGAAAACGGCAGAGTGCTTGGCATGATACCGCTTGTTGACAGGCTTGAGGCGGGGCTTTACGCGAATGTTTTCAAGGCCGGTGAGTGCAAAATCTTCAAAAACGCGGCAGAATATTTTTCACGGCAAACCGAGTAGAGTTGCCCTCAAATACGCCGCAAAAATTACGCTCCGGTAAAAATCAGCCGTAAAATAATTACGCATTATGAATAGACAGGAGGAGATAGAGTTTGAAAATAGCAATTATTATGGGCAGTGATTCCGACCTTCCGGTGATGAAAGACGCGGCGGAGTTTTTGGAACAAATGGATATACCTTATGAAATAACCATAGTCTCCGCGCACAGAACGCCAAAGCGGCTTTTTGAATACGCCGAAACAGCGCGGGAGCGCGGGATTTACGTCATCATTGCCGGAGCCGGAGGCAGCGCGCATTTGCCGGGAATGGTCGCGGCTATCACCACGCTGCCTGTTATAGGCGTCCCTATGCCGACAAAAGAGCTAAAAGGCAAAGACTCGCTTTATTCCATCGTGCAAATGCCCGCAGGCATACCCGTCGCCACAGTCGCGATAGGCGGAGCGAAAAATGCCGGAATACTCGCGGCGTCAATACTGTCTGTAAATAACAAAGAAATCGCTGATAAGCTCGCGGCTTATAAAGAAAACCTAAAAGACACCGTTACGGCAAAGGCCCGGTTATTGGAAGAGACCGGATATGAGGAGTATTTGAATCGAAAATGAATACCTCTACAGCAAAGAGAACTGCGGACAAAAGAATCGGAATAGTCGGCGGCGGGCAGCTTGGAAAGATGATGATACTCGAAGCCAAGCGGCTCGGATTTCACGTCACGGTGCTTGACCCGTCTCCCGATTGCCCCGCGCACAGCATATGCGACTATCATATCATCGGAGGATTTGAAGCCGAAAAAGGTTATCGCAAGCTCGCCGAGTGCGTGGATGTCATCACATACGAATACGAACACATAAACACAAAAGCTCTCAAAGCTCTTGAAAATAAAGGGCATATTATTTATCCGTCGGTGACGGCACTCGAAGCGATTCAAAATAAATATTCGCAAAAAACTACCATGCAAAACAGCGGTATACCTGTCCCAAAGTTTTGCAAGATAGAAACAGCGGAAGAAATACGAACCTGCGGCAAAAAAGGAAATCTGAAGTACCCTCTCATGCTAAAGACGGCAACAGGCGGTTATGACGGTAAAGGCAACGCGCTGATCGCTTCCGAAAACGACGTTGAAGCCGCTTTTACATCCCTTTCATCCACGGGAGCGGAGCTTATGGCGGAAGAGTTTATCGAATTTGAAAAAGAGATTTCGATAATTGCCTGCAGAGATACTTTCGGAAAAAAAGTAATATACCCCATAGCGGAAAATACGCATATAGACAGCATACTTGACATGACCGTTGTTTCTGCCGGTATTGACGGTGAAACCGCCCGCAAAGCGGCGGATATAGCAGGAAAAGTCATGACGGTATTTGACGGCGTCGGTACATTTTGTATCGAAATGTTTGTCACTAAAGACGGAGATGTTTTCGTCAATGAAGTGGCTCCGCGCCCGCACAATTCGGGACACTATACTATAGAGGCCACCTTTGCCAATCAATTTGAAAATCACATACGCGCCGTCACCGGGTTGCCGCTCGGAGACGTAAGTTTGATTTCACCTGCGGTCATGGTAAACATTCTCGGTCAAAATTATGGCAAAGCAAATCTCATAGGTCTTGACCTTGCGTACTCATACCCAAATGTGCATGTTCATTTATACGGCAAAACATTCTCAAAAAAGGGAAGAAAAATGGGGCATTTTACCGTAGTTGACACAGACGTGGAAAAAGCGAAAAATCTCGCGGTCGAGCTGAAAAGCATATTAAAGGTTATCGGAAGTTAAAAATGAGCAGTGCGCGAGTAAAATAAAACTACGATATGGCGGTGTTGTTTTGAACAAAAGAGACAAAATGAAAGAAGAATGCGGAATCGTCGCGGCATGTATGAAAAATCATATGGATGTTGCCGAACTTGTTTTCTTCGGCCTAAGCGGCTTGCAGCACAGAGGGCAGCAAAGCGCGGGGCTTGCGGTAAATAATGACGGTATCATCAGTTGCTACAAAGATGTCGGACTTGTGACGGAAGTGCTTGACGGAAAGATATTGAGCTTGCTCAAAGGCAGTATGGCTCTCGGTCATGTAAAATACGGCAATGAAGCCGAAAGTTACCAAATCCATGCGCAGCCGCTTGTCATAAACTATAGAAACGGCTCTATTGCGGTCGCTTTTAACGGTGCTCTTACAAACGGAAGGAGACTGCGTACCCAAATGGAAGACAATGGCGCCGTATTTAGCTCCGGCAGCGATTGCGAAGTTGTGACAACGCTCATAGCAAGGCATGACATGGGCGACATAGGAACGGCAATCAAGACTATTATGAGCGAAATACAAGGCGGTTACGCAATTGGCGTCATGACGGGAAATCTAATCATCGGCGCGCGCGATCCCTTTGGTATCCGCCCGCTCGCGCTCGGAAAAGTGGACGGAGGCTATGTGTTGGCTTCTGAAAGCTGCGCGTTTGATATGATGGAGGGAGAATTTATCAGAGACTTAGAACCCGGGGAAATCCTCGTCATAGACGGCTCGAATCTGCGTTCCATCAATGCGGGGATTGCCGCAAACCGGGCAATGTGTTCTTTTGAGTATGTTTACTTTGCCAGACCCGATTCAGTTATTGACGGAAAAGATGTTTATGCCGTCAGGGAGCTTGCGGGAAAAACGCTTGCTATGGAAAGCCCCGTAGATGCCGACATCGTCATTGGCGTACCGGATTCAGGCACGCCCGCCGCCGTGGGGTATTCGCTTGGCGCAGGTATCGCGCACAAGCCGGGGCTTATAAAAAACAAATATATCGGCCGTACATTCATTCAACCCACACAGCCGCAGCGTGAAATCGGCGTGAGAATAAAGCTCAACCCGATAAATTCCGTCGTGCAAGGGAAATCTGTCGTCCTCGTAGACGACAGCATAGTCAGAGGCACGACAATGCGTAAAATAATAGCGTCTATACGCGCAGCCGGAGCGAGAGAGGTTCATCTTCGCATTTGCTCGCCGCCAATACGCTTTAGCTGCTTTTTTGGCGTGGACACGCCAAATATTGAAGATTTCATAGCAAATGAACATACGATTGACGAAATAAGAGAAGAACTCGGCGCTGACACCCTTGCCTTTATAAGCACCGAGGGGCTTATAAAATCTCTCGGGGGCACAGGCTACTGCACGGGTTGTTTTAGCGGAAAATATCCGATAGACGTAAGCAAAGCATGACTTTAACCGGAGCGGTCAGAGCAAAAGACACGGCAGACAATAGACGAGAGACGAAAAAGAGGGCAATATATGGAAAAGTGGACATATGAAAAAGCCGGAGTCAGCGTAAACGCGGGCTACGAAACGGTAAAACGCATGAAACGCCATGCCTCGCGCACAGTAACTGCCGGTGTGCTTGACGGTTTGGGCAGCTTTGGCGCGCTTTTTGAAGTGCCGCCGGGCTATAAAAAGCCTGTCTTAGTCTCCGGCACGGATAGCGTCGGCACAAAGGTCATGATTGCCTTTGAGATGGATATTCACAACACTATCGGCATAGATTGCGTCGCGATGTGTGTCAACGATATTATTTGCATGGGCGCAAAACCCTTGTATTTTCTTGATTATATCGGTATCGGCGGTTTGGACCCACGCAAAGCCGAGCTGATCGTTGAGGGCGTGAGCGAGGGATGTCTGCAATCGGGCGCGGCTCTTATCGGCGGGGAAACCTGCGAGATGCCCGATATTTATAAGCCGGGAGAGTATGACCTTGTGGGATTTGCCGTCGGCATCGCGGAAAAAAGCAAGATTATAAGCGGCAGCGGCATAGCGCCAACAGACACGCTCATTGGTATCTCTTCATCCGGCCTGCACAGCAACGGTTTTACATTGGCGCGAAAGCTCGTTGAAGCGAAAGGGTTAAAATATACAGATCATATTGCCTCACTCGGGAAAACATTGGGCGAGGAGCTTCTCACGCCGACAAAGATATACGCCAAAATGCTCGAAAGGCTTATCGCGAGTGTGAGAGTAAAAGGTATCGCAAACATTACCGGCGGAGGCTGGGTCGAAAATATCCCGCGTATGCTCCCGGGCGGCAGTGATCTGAAAATGCGTGTCTATAAAGATAGTGTTCCCGATATGGAGATATTTAATCTCATTCAAAAGTGGGGCAATATTGACGAACTTGAGATGTATTCAACATTTAACATGGGAATAGGCATGGTCGTATGCGTTGACGACGCCGACGCCGGCGCCGCTATTGCCGAGATTGAAAAATTTGGCGAAAAAGCCTACAAAATAGGTCAAATCCATGAATCCACACAGGGAGAAGAATCAATTGTCATTATTTAATCTTGCCGTTTTAGTATCGGGCTTTGGCTCAAATTTGCAAGCCCTCATAAATGCGACGGAGAGGGGCGATATACCGCAAGCCAAGCTCGCCCTTGTTGTTTCCGACCGCGGCGGCGCATATGCCTTAACGCGGGCAAAAGAGCATGGCATAGAAAGCGTGTTTATTGATAAAAAAGACACGGCGGGCTTGCTTTCGGCGTTTAATAAACATGATATCCACGCTATTATTTTGGCGGGATATTTGTCCATACTCCCGCGTGAGATCGTAGACGCTTACAAAAACAAAATAATCAATATACATCCTGCGCTGCTGCCGAGTTTCGGAGGAATGGGGTATTACGGCATAAAGGTTCACGAGGCGGTTTTGAGCGCGGGGGTGTCACATACGGGAGCTACGGCTCATATCGTTGACAGCGGCGTTGATACCGGAGCTATTTTAGCGCAAGGCACTGTGCCTGTCTTTTTTGACGACACGCCCAGGTCTTTGCAAAAGCGCGTACTCAAGACGGAGCATAAAGTGCTTGTATATGCAGTCCGGGCACTGACAGAGGGCAAAATCGGCGAGCTGATCCGCTCCCCCGCGATACTTAAGCAAAAGAGGGTGCTGATTATCGGCAGCGGAGGGCGCGAACACGCCATTGGCTGGAAGCTCGCGCAAAACGCCGAGGCAGAGCTGTATTTCGCGCCCGGCAACGCAGGGACGGCGCAAATCGGCGAAAACATTGAGATAGATGCGTCAGATACAGAAAAACTTGCCGGCTTTGCCGAAGCTCACGATATTTATTTGACGGTCGTCGGCCCCGAAATTCCTCTAACGCTCGGTATTGCCGATGTTTTTCGCGAGCGCGGCCTTTGTATTTTCGGACCGGGCAAAACCGGCGCAAAACTCGAGGGCAGTAAAAGTTTTGCCAAACGTTTTATGCGAAAATATAACATTCCGACGGCAAACTGCAGCGAGGTTACGGATTTTGAAGACGGATTGCGAATATTAAAAAATAGCGGCTACCCCATCGTACTCAAAGCCGACGGCACGGCCGCCGGTAAAGGCGTTTTAATATGCCAAAACGAAAAAGAAGCGCAAAGTGTACTAAAAGATATGTTGGTGAACAATGTCTTTGACCGGGCGGGAAGCCGAGTTGTCATCGAGGAATTTTTGACCGGAAAAGAAGTATCTCTTCTGTGCTTTACCGATTCCGACACGATTATACCGATGGAGACGGCGAGCGATTATAAACGCGCTCTCGATAATGACATGGGGCTGAATACGGGAGGCATGGGAAGCATTTCGCCCAGCCCGTATTATACGCCCGAGCTGACGGAAAGTATTTCTGATATTGCAAAAAAAACACTGCTCGGGCTCAAGTCAGAGGGCTTTGATTATCGGGGAGTCATTTATATAGGGCTTCTGCTTACATCAAACGGGCCTATGGTGCTGGAATATAACGCCCGCTTTGGAGACCCTGAAACGCAAGCTCTGATGCCGCGCCTTGAGTCTGATTTGCTTGATGTCTTAAAGGCCGTATCGGACAAACGTCTTGCCGAAACACGGCTACTGTGGAAAAAAGAAAAGGCCGTGTGCGTTGTGATGGCGTCAAGAGGCTATCCCGCCAAATATGATACAGGTTTTGAAATCAGCATACCCGGTGATATAAAAAGCGAGGTTTTCCATGCGGGTACAAGGATAAAGGACGGCAAGACCGTGACGGACGGAGGCCGGGTGCTTGCCTTGACAGCTCTTGGTGGTGACTTTAAAGAAGCAAGAAACGCCGTCTATCGGGATGTGGAGAAAATCCGATTTGCGGGGGCGGTTTATCGAACGGATATTGGATTGGCGCAAAACGGATATTGAAAATGACAGCACGTAAAAAATGTTAATGCTTTGGGAGGTAAATTATGCACTGTATTTATAAAGGTAAAACTAAGGATGTATTCATGCAGGATAACGGACAATATATGCTCGTGTTTAAAAATGATATGACCGGGTCGGATGGGGATTTTGACCCCGGCTCAAATACTGTCGGTCTGAGTGTGGACGGCGCCGGAGTTGCGGGTTTGGAGATGAGCGCGTATTATTTTAAGCTGCTTGAAGAAAAAGGATACCCTACTCATTTTGTTTCGGCAAAAGACAACACCATGACGGTAAAGCCCGCCGCCGTGTTTGGCAGAGGCTTAGAGGTCATTTGCCGTTATAAAGCTCTGGGCAGTTTTTTCCGCCGTTACGGAGACTATATCAGCGAGGGGACTGTGCTTGACGCGCTTGTGGAAATGACGCTAAAAGACGATAAACGCGGAGATCCTCCGGCGAGCGAGGATACGCTTTTGGCTATCGGGGTTTTGAAGCGGGGCGAATATGCCGAGCTTAGGACGCTTGCGAAAAACATCTGCGGCGTCATAAAAGATGATTTGCGAGAGAAAGGCTTGGAGCTTTGCGATATAAAACTCGAGTTTGGCAAAGATGCCGACGGCAAGCTGATGCTCATTGACGAAATATCCGGCGGCAATATGCGGGTCACCGACAACGGCGATTATATATACCCGCTGGAGCTGTCAAAAAGGGTCATCCGGAGTGAACCCTGAGGGGGTTAGCGGGGAGGAGTATGCACTTGCTTCTTCGCTAAACAGCGCTCAAACATACCCGCTCAAGCCCCAACTCGAAAGGTTGCTTTTTCGAGCTGGGGCTTGTAATAGCAACAATGGCTGTGTATAATGACGTTAAGAAGCGAGGTTTTATCATGTGCAGTCAATCTGTCTTAAATGAAATAACGGGCAAGGTTGTCCAAGCGGCGCGGGTCAGTTTGGGAAATAAGTTAGATAAAGTGATTCTGTACGGCTCATATGCACGCGGAGATAATGATAATGAGTCTGACATAGACATCATGGTTTTGGCGGATATTCCATTAGAGCATCGGGGAGAAGAGCGTGATAGGATACGTGAACTGCTCGGTTATATTGATTTGGACTATGATATAGTTTTATCCTTAAATGTCACCGATTGCGCGACCTTTAATAGGTATACCGATGATTTACCCTTTTATATGAACGTCTTAAGAGATGGGGTGGTTTTAAGTGCCTGACGACAACAGAGAATCACTTATGCTGCTTAGGCTTGAAAAAGCGGAAGATTGTTTGAGGTCGGCCATAAGGGAAGCGAAGGCAAAAGCGTATAAATCTGCCGCGAACCGTTCTTACTATTGTATTCTCCATGCGATACGAGCGGTTTTAGCTTTAGATTGTTTTGATTCAAAAAGACATTCCGCTGTTATATCAGAGTTCGGACGCAGATATATCAAAGAGGGTGACTTCCCAAAAGATTTCTCAAAAATGATTCAGAGAGCTTTTGAAGTGCGTAATGACAGTGACTACGACGATTTTTATGTAATTTCTAAAAATCAAGTAGATCAGCAGATTATAAGCGCAAAAACCATTCTCAAAGCTGTGGAAGACTACCTAAAGACATTGTAGGATTATCAGTTGCGTACTGTTTGTCCTTTGTGTTTATATTTGACGCCCGAGGGTTTCTATATGAGAAGCTATAAAATCATACGTTCAACACGGGAATTGACGATTCTGTCTATGTTTGCCGCATTGATGTTCCTATCAACGGCCTTAATAAAACTGATACCAAACGCGCATCTCCTTGGACTGTTACTTGGGGTCTGTACGCTGAAGTATCGGGGGCGGGCGTTGATTCCGCTCTACGTTCATATTTTACTTGATGGCGCGTTACATGGGTTTTCCGTTGCATGGCTGCCTTATTTATACATATGGCTTCCCCTCTGGCTTTCTTTCATGGTTGTAGGAAAAATAGAAATAACTAAAACATTACAAGTTTTGTTGTGTATTGTATTGTGCGGTTTACATGGGTTGCTTTTTGGCACAATGTATGCCCCCGCACAGGCGTTAATGTTTGGATTAAATTTTGAAGCAACAATAGCGTGGATTATTGCAGGGCTTCCATTTGACATTATTCATGCTGCCCACAATGCCGCCGCCGCAGCGTTAGTAATTCCTCTCCTGTCATTATTGGAAAAACTGGATTACTATGGCAGTAGCGGCGCGGGTTAATTTTGGCGAAAGAGCTATATTTATACTAACCAAACCTGTAGAAGTTCCGATAATAGTATCAAGGAATGATATTTTCATGGATGCAAAACAATACTGTTATGCAGCAATCTATGGGGGCTAAAATATGGGAATGGCAGCCGTGACCCTAACAAGCACAAACACGCAAAGTGTTGAATACCTGGCAAATGAGCAGGACAACAACGCAAAGCCGCAAACGAACGTAAACACATCTGGGTTGTCTGAGCAGACATTTTGGATTGGCAGCAATGACAGCTATCAGCCTTGCGCTTCGGAAGACGCATTGTTTGCAACATATACGAAAACAGGCAGCATTGAAAACGAGTACACTGATGTAAACATCTTTAACGAGGAACTATACAGGCAATATACAAAACCCGGTGTTGATGTATTTGTATCAAGTGCAAATCATAGCCCTCCGGTACTATTAAACGGTGACAAACGTCATCCGGAGATAGCCAGAATAATTGAGTATACGAATGAAGCCATTCGGGATTATATAACCGGCAAAGCCGATAGCGCAACAGTTGCCAACGCCATTGAAAATATGTATCGCGACCTTCTTGCATACAATGTTTCATTAGGCAAGACCGATGGTACAGACCCGCATTACAATGCAAGGTTGCTGTACGATGTCCAAGGTAATTTTTCCAGGCTGTCGGTGGTTGGGAATTGGTTGCTTAATCAAGCCGATGGGGATGCATACGCTCATGCAAATTATAGCCTTAATCAAGGTGATCGCTATATATACTATGACGCGAAATACTACTATGCAAATTTGAAGTTGCAGGAAATCGGCAAGGCGGCAATCGCGGGTATTGCTGAGGAAAAAGGGTTTTCCTCGTTTAATGTTCAAGGTTTTTATACTAACCCTCACCGTGTTTTGTATTATTTTAACGATATGTGGCAACATCAGGCTATAAACACCGGTATTACGCAAATGAAGAATACAGATGCCGCACCGCCAAAAGACTTCGTTATGTTCTTTACACCTCGGCGCTTTAGCCAAGACGCTTGGGAAAACGGCACAACTTACATGATAACCGCAAACGACCCCGGACGTTCCGACGGACACGGTGGTCATGATTTTTTCATAAAAGTTCCTAAAGGCAAGTCGTTGTTCAAGGAAGAACCTCTCTGGATGACGCGTTTTTCGGCGACAAATGCCGACGGTGTCAGCCACACCGGATATGACATTACAAAGCATCTCAGGTTTATGTCCGGGGATGACTATATGAGCAATCTCAAGTCCTTTTTCGCAAAATACGTGAACAACTTTGACAATGGGGAACTGGTGATTTGGAGCGGTGGGACAAAGAGCACGCACGATGTGCCGTTGGGCGAATACTTCGATGAAAAGCGGATGTACCTCGGAAACGAACTGACCGCAGCTTTCGAGTATAATAACTTCATCGGAAATTTTGAATTTCGTTATAATTGAGCGAGACGAGAACTGCCTGTCCTGCCCGCCTGCCGGACGAACGGGCAGGACAGGCAGTCCGTGACTTACGCCACTATTGCTCTTACTTTGGGAAATTGCTTGCTATTTCTTCCGCACCGGAATCCAGACTTCCTCATAGCATTTGCCGTTATCGTCCAGTCCGTAGGTTTCCATATCCGGCCCGATTGCTTTGTCATAGCCGGATGAGGGAAGCCATTCGCTGTAGGCTCGGCTGAATAATTCGGGAATTGCTATGCCGTAATGCGGGAGCGGTTCGCTCCGAAATACTGCCCAAGTAGTTTTTGGAATTTGCGCGATTTTGTAACCGTCCGTATTGCTGCCCGGCTTACGTAACGCGCAAATCATATAGGGAAAGCTATTGTCGCCCGGTTCACAATACCCGCATACGGCACGAAGCCCCATCTCGCCTTTTTCGGGCATAACTTCATTTGTCGCGTAAAAGAGCTTTTCCTGTTCGCCATTTTGTTGAATCTCCGTCCAAAACCCCGGTACTTTACTTGTTTCGTCGTTGTTGAAAATACGCTCGATACCGAACACCTCAAACGCTTCTTTTTCCTCAATTCGCCAATTCATTGCTTGCACTCCTTTGATTTTTATTTGGAAAGTGAGCGGCGGGAAAATGGTCAATTTCACACCCGTTTGCCGAGCAGCGGAAGGCGTAACGCCGTGCTGCCGCGCAAAAGCACGACTGAAGCTATCCGCGCTGTCGTATCCGTACATCACAGCCAAGTCAATAACCTTGTCGCTGCCGTTTTGCAACTTCATAGCGGCGAGTGATAGCTTGCGTTTGCGGATGTACTCGGATAGCGGCATATCGGCGATATAGTAGAATAATCGTCCGAAGTGATATGGCGAATACGATGTAACACCTGACACATCCGCAAGTGCCATTTCATCGTCAATATGAGCCTCGATGTACTCCATTGCAAGATTTAACTGTGTTAGAATATCCGCTGAACCTTGTTTCATTACTCCCGACCTCCTTTCCGCCATTATTGTAATAGGCTCTTTGAATAGGCATCCGACTTTTTCGGCAGAGTTATGTGGGTTAGCCTAACGAAATTTTAATATATTTCCGTTTTTGCTTTTCCGAATATAAGCTACACGCCCTCGCTTGTTTCGGCGTTCTCGATTAGCCATGCGCGGAAGTCAGCGCGATTGGGGAATAGTAGTTCGGATACGTTTGCGCTTATGTTATGGCGTTCTCCCTATGTATAGCTGGTAAATATAATCTATCTTCAACTGCCCGCCGTGCTTTAATATAACTTCCTTTATACCCGCATACAAAGCCGCTTTGTTTTCCGCCGACAAAGCTCTGTGGTCGGACATGGTGTCCATAAGCGCAATATATTCATCCGCGCCGTATATCCGCACGGCATTATACAGCTTCATTGTTATATCCGTAAACCCGTATTGCTCCATACTTTCAAAACGAAATCCCCTGTAAATCTCGGCAGGCTTCAAAAAATCTTCATATGTCATTTTGGATATTTTAATCGGTCTTTTGTCCGATTTATGTTGGGTGTAATAATGTTTCTCGTAAACCGCTTGAATTTCATCATAGGTTTCGCTATCGTCAATGTCAGCGACATTGTTTCGGAGCAGGGCAAACACACCGCCGTTCTTTAACAACCGAAAAACTTTCGGGCATCCGATTTGGGCGTCTACCCAATGGAATGCGGAAGCGGCGTATATCAAATCATAGCTATTATCTTGCAAAACAGCATCCTCGAAAGTAGAAGTTATTACATTGAAATTCGTATATTCCTTAAATTTCTCAAGCATAAATGCCGACATATTTTTACCCATTTCAACGGCGGTTACATCGTAGCCCGCGTTAAGGATAGGCACGGTCGCTTTTCCCGTTCCCGCGCCTATTTCAAGAGCGGTTTTATGCCCCGCTCCCGAATATTCAAAAATGTCCGCGTATAATTCGTCAGGATAATCCCAGCGTATTTTGTCGTAATTCACGACTATATCATCAAAATGCACCCTGTTCTCGCGCTCCCACCCTGTTTTTGTTTTATCAGCCATTCATCGTAGCCTCCACTTTGAATGAGTATTCTACCTTGTGACAATTTTTCATTTCACCGCACCCCGCTCGGTTGTATTTCTGATTTTATGTCTGCAATAATTTTATCGAATACCCGCTCCCGCTGCGTTGACGTGTCATAAATTGTAAAACCGTGTTTTAGTAAATCGTCGGTCATTGAGCGATTTGCCGGAATGACATCTTGTGAAATATACTCTCTCAGCTCATCATCGCTAAAATTATAAGTCCAATCATTCACAGTGTCATATTTCCTGAAATCGCTGAAAAATTCATCAGGTGTTTTATTATTTTGCGCCAAACCTATCAGATGAAACCTATCTTTTATTTCTTCTATCCCATATGTTTTCAGAATTGACGAAATTTTACTAAAATCAAAATACGCCCCCTCTATGACAAATTTGTTTCCTGTTACCGCATGGGCTTGCAGATATAATTCATTCGCCCTGCCGCTATCGGAAGAAAACATACCGAGAAAGTGACCGATGAATGGTGCTAAGTTTTCGGTGGTCTTTTCACGATTCCAAGCAAGTCTAATATCTAATTGCGGATACGCTCCGGCAAACGCGGCAACAAGTTTATCAAGGCTTATGACAAAACAACCTAATTCTTCGTTTAGCCTTTTCGCCAATGTCGTTTTCCCGCTCCTGCTTGCCCCGACAATGATAATATTTTTCATCAAATAAATCTCCGGTTTTTTGTAAATATTATATTCGCAAACGTGATATTTGCAAAGCAGAACTTTTTTACGATTATTTTGAAGAAATACAAAAGGAGTTTCGCCGCTCATGAGAAAATGATTTTGGAGCTTTTGCGGATGTGGTTGTATTGAAAATCGAAATGTTCTGCACAATTCATCAAAAATCATTGTAATTCGACTGGTTTTGTGGTATGCTACTATAGGTGTAGCTTAATATAGAACCTGTGAGGGCTTTAATATGAATGAAACAGCAGAAAAATGGTGTTCCATCAAAGAAATAGCCGCGCATTTAGGCGTGAGCCGCGATACCGTGTTAAACTGGATTGCCAAGAAGAATATGCCTGCGCATAAGGTCGGCAAGCTATGGAAATTCCAAGTTTCCGAAGTGAATGAGTGGATTCGGAGTGGCGGTAGCGCAAACGAGTAATATATAATCAGCACAATATCTTAACAACACCGTCCTCATGCCCCATATCATGCACAATAAATGGAAAACGTGTAAAAACTCACGGCAAAGCAAGCCAGTGAATAACATTGATAAAAAAGGAGCCCACAACCATGAACGAAACCTTAAAAACCATCATGTCTCGCTTTTCCTGCCGGGATTTTGCGGACACGCCGCTCACGGACGAACAAATCAAGGCACTCACCGACGCGGCTCTTGCGTCGCCCAGCGCGGTGAACCGTCAGCCGTGGCACATTATTATGATTACGGACAAGGCGTTGATTGACGAGTTGGATGCGGAAGGCATGAATGTTATGCGTTCCGCTGAGGACAAGTCCGGCTATGAGCGCATCATGGCGCGTGGCGGGAAGATATTTTATAATACGCCCTGTATGGTGATGGTAACATCGGACGGTTCGGACTGGGCATTGATGGACTGCGGTATTCTCAGCCAGAATGTATCCCTTGCCGCTCATTCGCTCGGTCTTGGCAGCGTTATCTGCGGCATGGCACGGATTCCGCTCTCCGGCTCTCGCGGTGACGAACTGAAAAAGCGCATGAAATTCCCGGACGGCTATGATTTCGGCATCGCGATTTTAGTCGGAACGGCGAAAACAGGCAAAGAACCGCACGAGCTTGACAGGAGCAAGGTGACATTTATATCCGAAGTATATTCAGAGAGAATTGGCTGAGGGATAAGAAAAGGAGTTGATTCGTAATGGACATCAATCTTGAAAACTATATGAAACAAGGCGAGCCGGAGCAGCGGGAGCGCGGATAAAGTTTCCTCACGGGTTTCGCAGATATTGGTATTTCCGAAACGCACTTGTTCGTACAAATTACAACAACTTTAAGCTGAACATTCACGCGACACAAAAATATCTTGACCGTTTTTTTGCCAATCTTTTGCTCGGCGAAAATAATGAATTAAAAAATCGTGACCTTCTCGTTACAGTATCACCGGATGATCCTGTAAATGAGCTTGTAAATGATACTGTAAATGAGCCTGTAAAAATTACTGCGACACAGCAAAATGTGTTAAAAACAATAAAGGAAAACACCGATTTCACCGTCTTACAGATAGCAACGCGGGTCGGTATATCCATAGCGACAGTAAAGCGCGCGATAAGCGTGTTAAAATCTGCCGGACTGATTGAGCGTGTCGGTTCGGATAAAACGGGGCATTGGGTTGTAAAATGATTTTTATCTTTTATAGTCGATGAAACACTAAATAACAGCATTTTTATCGTCTATACTCGATATGTAGGGTGCCGAGCAAACCAATCCTTGCTTTTCGCTAAAAAAAATATATAATACTATCGTCATCGCCAAAATAAGCGCATTATGACATTAGTAAATACGGAGGTAACCGATGGAACGCAAGGACAAAGAAAACTACTATTTGGATATCGCGGAGACAGTCATGCAGCGGTCAACATGCCGCCGCCGCAAATACGGGGCTATTATTGTTCTAAATGATGAGATTATCGCCACCGGGTATAACGGGGCGCCGCGCGGCAGAAAAAATTGCCTCGACCGCAGCGTTTGCATGAGAGATGAACTCGGCATCCCGAGCGGTGAGCGTTATGAGCTTTGCCGCAGCGTCCATGCCGAAGCCAATGCCATTATTTCAGCGGCCCGAAGGGATATGATTGGCGCTACATTGTATTTGTCGGGGCTTGATGCAAAAACCGGAGAGATACTTGAGGACACAATGCCTTGCAGTATGTGCCGCCGCCTTATCATAAATTCCGGCATAGAAACAACCGTCTGCCGTGTACCGGGCGGTAAATATGTCGTCATTCACACACGCGACTGGGTATTTAACGATGATTCAATCCTCGACGGCACCCGGTTTTCTTTATAACCCACGTAAAAAGACGCCTTCAATACGATTTTCATTGCATATGCGGGCGGATATTGATATACTACATTGCGCGAGATTGCGCGAGAAAAATAAAATTGCGCCAAGTGCGCCTTGTGAAAGGAATGTTCAAAGTATGGCCGATTCCACTATCGCATTTAAAGGAACGAAAGAGCAAGAAGCAAAGCTGATGGAGGCAATCGAGCTGCACCGCAGCCAGCCCGGTCCGCTTATGCCTGTTTTGCAAGCCGCGCAGGATATCTATGGGTATATGCCCAGAGAAGTCTTGGAGATCATATCAAGACAGATGCAAATGTCGCTCAGCGATATTTACGGCATTGTCACGTTCTACTCGCAGTTTCACCTCGAGCCAAAGGGTAAGCACAAGATTCATATCTGCCTTGGCACTGCTTGCTATGTTAAAGGCGCGGGAAAGATACTCGAGAGATTTGAAAAAGAGCTGGGCATAAAAGACGGCGAATGCACGCCGGACGGCAACTTCTCGATAGACGCGCTGCGGTGCGTGGGCGCTTGCGGTTTGGCTCCGGTAATGTCCGTCAATGACGACGTATATGGCAAGGTAACCGAAGACCAAGTGCCGGAGATTTTGGCAAAGTATAAGGCTTGATATTTTCGGTATTATTAAATTTCACGGTCAAACACACCAAACAACACGTATATAACGCACATGGAGGGGCAAAGTAAATGAAATCATTAGCAGAACTGGCCGCAATACGGGACAAGATGAAGCAAGGCGCGGCAATTGGCGAAGACGGGAACGAAAAAATCAGGATAGTAGTGGGATTGGCGACATGCGGTGTTGCTGCGGGGGCGCGTCCCGTGTTTGACGCTATCGCCGAAGAGCTTAAAAATCAAAATGTTACAAATGCCGCGGTTTCTCAAACCGGATGTATCGGCAGATGCACGCTTGAGCCTATCGTGGATGTAATTGCGCCCGGTAAAGACATTGTTACATATGTTCATGTTACAGCGGATAAAATACCGCAGATCATAAGCAGCCATATCAAAGAGGGTGTTCCCGTCATGGAATACACCATCTGCGCGTATGAATAAGCATATGAATAAGCGAATTGGGAAGGATGGAATCAATATATGATTGAATCTCAAAGCGGAAGCAAATCAACTAATCTCAGCGATACAAGATTTTATAAGAAGCAAAGAAGAATCGCGCTCAGGCTTTGCGGTATTATTGACCCGGAGCAGATAGATGAGTATATCGGCTATGACGGCTATGAGGCTCTCGGCAGGGCGTTGACCGAGATGAAGCCTTGCGATGTCATTGACATACTAAAAAAATCCGGTTTGCGCGGCAGAGGCGGCGCGGGTTTTCCGACGGGGCTTAAATGGGAGTTTGCTGCAAAGGCGGCGGGCGAGCAAAAATACGTTTGCTGCAACGCCGACGAGGGCGACCCGGGAGCGTTTATGGATCGCTCCATTCTCGAGGGCGACCCGCACTCCGTCATTGAGGCAATGACCATAGCGGCTTACGCAATAGGCGCTGACCAAGGCTATATCTATGTTCGCGCCGAATACCCCCTTGCCGTCAAACGCTTGGAAATCGCCATCGGGAAAGCAAAAGAATATGGTTTGCTCGGTGAGAATATTTTTGACTCGGGCTTTAATTTTAACCTTGAGATACGGCTTGGCGCGGGGGCGTTTGTCTGCGGAGAGGAAACGGCTCTTATGACCTCTATTGAGGGAAATCGCGGAGAGCCCAGACCCCGTCCGCCTTTTCCGGCTGTCAAGGGTTTGTTCAAATCCCCGACTGTACTCAATAATGTTGAGACATACGCAAATATTCCGCAGATAATTAAAAACGGCCCGGAATGGTTTGCGTCAATGGGTACTGAAACATCAAAAGGAACTAAGGTTTTCGCGCTCGGCGGAAACGTAACAAACGTCGGCTTGGTTGAAGTGCCGATGGGTACGACGCTGCGTGAAATCGTTGACGAAATCGGCGGCGGCGTGCCGGGCGGCAAGAAATTCAAGGCCGCGCAGACAGGCGGACCGTCCGGCGGATGTATACCTTCAAAGCATTTTGACGTGCCGATTGATTATGAACAGCTTGCGGCGATTGGCTCAATGATGGGCTCCGGCGGCCTTATCGTAATGGACGAAGATAGCTGCATGGTTGATATCGCGAAATATTTCTTGGGCTTTACGGTCGAAGAATCCTGCGGCAAATGCAATCCTTGCAGGATAGGCACAAAACGTCTTTGCGAAATGCTTGAGAAGATTACCTCCGGCAAAGGCGAGGACGACGATATAGAAAAACTCGAGAGCCTGTGCCGACACATAATGAGTTCTTCTTTGTGCGCGTTGGGACAAACGGCTCCTAATCCCGTCATCTCAACTCTCACGTTCTTTAAAGATGAATATATCGCGCATATCAAGGACAAAAAATGTCCCGCGGGCGTATGCAAAGACCTTCTTAGCTATACGATAAATGAAAAATGCATAGGCTGTACGATTTGCGCGAAAAACTGCCCGGCGGACGCTATAACCGGAGCGGTCAAGACTATGCACAAGATAGATCAAAGCAAGTGTATAAAGTGCAACGTATGCTTTGAAAAATGTAAATTCGGCGCAATTGATAAAGGTTAAAGAGAGGAGGAGCGAAAATGGAAATGGTAAACGTAAAAATAGATAATGTGTCGCTCCAAGTGCCAAGCGGTTCTACCGTGCTGGAGGCGGCAAAACTCGCAAACATTCAGATACCGACGCTTTGTTACATGAGAGGTCTCAACGAAATAGGCGCGTGCCGTATCTGCCTTACCGAAGTAAAGGGCAACAGGACGCTTGTGGCGGCTTGCGTATTTCCGGTTTTTGAAGGCATGGAAGCGCGTACAAACACACCCGCGCTCAGGAAATCCAGAAAACAGACCCTTGAGCTTATCGTTTCGGATCACAATAAAAAATGTCTTTCCTGCTCGAGAAGCGGTGATTGTGAGCTTCAACGGCTCTGTATGGAATATGGGGTGGACGAGGATATATTCGAGGGAAATGTAAATGAGACACTCCCGGATGACTCTTCGCCTTCTTTTGTGCGTGACAATTCAAAATGCATCCTATGCAGACGCTGTGTTTCGTCATGTGCGAATGTGCAGGCAATTTCCGTAATAAGCCCTGTCATGAGAGGCTTTGATACCGAAATCAAATGCGCGTTTGGCGACAATGTAGCGAATTCCCCGTGCGTAAACTGCGGGCAGTGCATAATCGTTTGTCCGACAGGCGCGCTCATGGAAAAAGACGATACCGCAAAGGTTTGGGACGCGATCTCTGACCCGTCAAAAAAAGTTTTCGCCTATGCAGCGCCGTCTATTCATGTTACGCTCGGCGAAGCCTTTGGTATGCCGACAGGCTCGCGTGTTTCCGGCAAGATAGCCGCATCCATGAGACGACTTGGCTTTGACGGGGTCTTTGATATGAACCTGACTGCCGATCTCACCATCATGGAAGAGGCAAATGAACTGCTGGAGCGTATCAAAAATAACGGCAAGCTGCCGCTCATCACATCATGCTCGCCCGGCTGGGTGAAATATTGCGAGCATTATTTCCCGGAGTTTGTTGACAATTTATCTTCGTGCAAATCCCCTCAGCAAATGTTCGGCGCTGTTTTGAAAACATATTATGCGCAAAAACACGGCATTGATCCCAAAGACATTTTTGTCGTTTCAGTCGTCCCCTGCACGGCAAAGAAGTTTGAAGCAAGAAGGGATAATCAGTCCGCCGCGGGCGTACAGGACGTTGACGTCGCCATTGTGACGCGAGAGCTGGCTCGTATGATCAAAACCGCCGGAATAGATTTTGCCGGGCTTGCCGACGAAGCGTTTGATAACCCGTTTGAATCGGGCTCGGGAGCCGGTCAGATTTTTGGCGCGACGGGCGGCGTTATGGAAGCCGCGCTTCGCACAGCCAGCAGTTGGCTTGACAAGAGCTTTAATGTGATTGATTTTACGGAGGTTCGCGGTCCCGAGGCGATCAGGTACGCGACCTACAATGTCGGCGGCATAGAGGTAAAGGTCGCCGTCGCTTCCGGCCTTGCAAACGCAAAAGCTCTGCTCGAAAAGGTCAGGGACGGCGAGGTGGAGTGTCACTTCATTGAGATCATGGCGTGCCCGGGCGGTTGTATAAACGGGGGCGGTCAGCCATTTTTGCCGGACAGCGTCCGAAACAATGTTGACATTGTGAGTCTTCGTTCCAAAGCGATATACGGAGCGGACAAAGACCTGCCTGTCCGCAAGTCGCATGAACATCCTGATATAAAAATGCTCTACGAGGAGTTTTTCGGCTCACCGGGAAGCCACAAGGCTCACGAGATTTTGCACACAAAATATGTAAAACGCGGCCTATAAAACGAATAACATATCATCATTGCGATTGAAGAAATTGAGGCATATCTGAACGGACGCTCTTAGTTCCCGTTCGGATATGCCCAAGTCGTGCGTCCAAGCCGCAGCGAAAATCGTAGCGAATATATATGACTATCCGTTGTAGTAAATCTGTCCGGGAGTCAAATCACCCTCCGTCAGCTTCAACAGCTCCGAAACGGTCACTATTTGATAACCTTGCAAGAGAAGCTCCGGGATAATGCGCTCATATGCGTCAAAGGTAGTTTTGTAGATCGCCTGACTGATAATGATAGCCTTGTCCTTGACCTCTCGCATGACCTCGTTATATATATGGTCGGAATCCTTGTACTTCCAGTCCTCGGGGTCAACGCTCCATTTGATCATTACCAAACCCATCTCTGTAGCTACATCTTTCATTGTGTCGCTCACGTTGCCGTAAGGAGGCCGAAACATCGGAACAGCCGTGCCGGTGACGGACTCTATAGCGTCTCTTGTTTTTTCTATCTGCGCCCTTACGTCCCGGTCACTTAGTTTTGCCAGATTTTTATGATCCCATGAAATCCCGACAACCTCCGACCCCGCTTCAACGGCGCGTGTGAGTGCCGCTGTTTGCGTACCCGTGAGATTTCCCGCTACGCAAAATGTGGCGCGGACTCCATACTGCTCGAGAAGATTCACAAACTCCTCCGTATAGATGCCCGGCCCGTCGTTTAGTGAGAGCGCGATAATCGGTTTATTCGGGTCTATCGGGCCGCTCTGAGGTTCTGCGACAACCGGGTTTTGGCCGTCCAAATCCCCGCCGGCCGCATCTGTATCACCGTCGCCGTCGCCCGCAGACGAAGCGTTGTCGCCGCTCCCGTCTGCGCCGCTGTCACCGCCGCCGATCAAATCTGTGCCCGTGCCGCCATCAGCACTGCCGTCTCCGCCGCCGTCTCCGTCTCCGCTGCCATCGCCATCTCCGTCACCATAGCCAGGAGTCGCTGCCGGTATTGGCGGCGGGGTTGGCGTCGGCGGAGGTATCGGCGTCGGCATTTCGGGCAGCGGCGCAAGTTTTCTTATGAGAAGGGATGCGCCCAAATCTTCGTAAGGCAAGGTAACTGCCATTGTCTCAAAGTTGTCCGGCAAAAATTCGGATTTTGGCAAAATCACAAGAATACCGTCATGGGTGATGACCAAGTATGAAAACCAAGCCTCATTCATAAAGTCAAGGTAGCCCTCCGTCCTTATATCGAGCATACACAGCTGCTGCCGGAGTACACCCAGAACATGATCGGGATATTCCAAATCAATAATATCTCCGGGCTCAAGAAATTCAAATTCTGTCAGATCAATATTGAATGTCTTAATGATTTCCTGCGGTATTTCCGTCGGTATGAAACTATATTCGCCAAATTGCAGTATGCCCGCATATCTGTTATCTATCAGATAAGAGTCAAAATGCACGTTTATTTCGCCAAACTCGGACGGGCTCATCTCTACTCCGGTGTTGTAATATATAGCCATGTCGTCATATAATTCGCTCGCCCAATCATGTATGAAAGTATCTGTATCGTTGCCAGCCTGCGGGTAACGGATGTATGCGTGAAAAGGGTCATTGTGGTGTAAAATCACTTCGGCATGGCCATATTCGATAACGGCCGGAAGCCCAAGGCTATTTGTCACCGGGTCAACATTGCCGGGATTTGGCGATTCCCTCTCTGACGGGAATGTGGGGGTTGGTTGTATCGGAATAAAGCCCTCGTTAAAATCCGGCGCTTTATCGTATGCCCCAATAGCAAAGATAACGGCCATAAGCAGCAAAAAACCCAATAATTTAAAGTATCGCTTCATATATGCTCCTGTCAACTACTTCTATCCCAAGCTGTCTTGCGCTATGGGCGGCGAGGTCGGCGGTGGCGTCGGAACACTCATCTGTGCCTTCCATCATTTCTATCATGCCTATTTCCGCATATTTGGCGGGATCGAGTTTTTGATATTTTATAATCTCAAGTTTGACGTGTTTGCCGAGTGTTTTAACAAACTTCACCCGCCCCGTTATTTCGTCCTCACTGTCGTTGATTCCGGGTATAAGTATCATTCGGACTGTCATGTCCTTGCCCATGTCCGCGATTCGCAAGGCATTTTCTAAAATGAGCTGATTATCCACGCCGGTATATCTCCTGTGAAGCCCCCTGTTTAGCGTCTTAATATCATATAACACAAGATCAACCGCAAAAACGAGCGGAGCCAGCTTCTCCCAAGGGAAGTATCCGGCTGTTTCGAGCGCGACATGGATTTGCGATTTTTTAAGCAGCCGCGTAACGTCGTAGAAAAATTCGGCTTGCATGGCCGCGTCTCCTCCCGAGTATGTGACGCCGCCGCCCGACGTATCATAATAATCTTTATCGGTCAAAAGTCTGCTCGCGAGTTCATTTTCGGAAATGATTTCTCCATACTTTTCATAAGCGTCATAGTAGCAGATAGTGCCTCCGCCGGATTGCGCGACGCATTTACCGCATCCCACGCATCTTCTGGGGTGGTATAGAAACTTGGCCGCGTCGCCGATAAGCTCGGGATGGCTGCACCATAAGCATTTCATGGGACAGCCGACAGCCATTACAGCCGATCGGATTCCCGGTCCTTTTGCCGTGCAGAGCCTGTCTATATTGGAGATAAAACCATCCATCGAACCTTCATTCCGCAAGAAATACAAGCGCGAATACGCCAAAATCATGATGCCGTCTTGCATAATGTGTTGTTTACTTTGGATATAGTAGCATATATTGTGGTTTTTGTAAAGTTTTACGAATAATGCGAAAACACTTGCTTTTTTGCCAAAGTTTGATAAAATCCTTTTATCGTGACCTTGGCCGCATCGCTTATGCTAAACGGAATCGTCAAGGGTACGGTTACGTTTGGCGGCACGCCAATACCCTAATTATAACAGGCGGGCTGATACTCGTGGCCGTGGCCTTGGATATGCGCAAATATTTAGCAAAGAGGTGAGTTGATTTGTTTAGACGCATTATATCTAAAATAAAGGCACTCTTTAGGGCGTTGCTAAAGAGATTTGGCGGCGGCCGCACCGAGACCGCCCCCACTGCCAACGACGGGAGCACCGAAGCTCGCACCGCCGACACTCGCCGGACTGAGACCGCCTCATACCGAGACACGCCTGCCGCCGATGAACTTACCACCGTCACCGGCGCGCTTACCGATGCCGCAAATGCTCACACCGAGACCGCCGCCACTGTCGCCGACGCGCCCAGTGCCGATACCGCCCAGTCCGGCGGCATAATAGTTGACAGGCGCAAATTTGACAAGGCGAAATGGTTTCCTTTCCTGATTGTCGGCATAATACTCATAGTTATCTATAAGACGATGGATAACATGGCTCAAATCGCATCCGGAATTTTCGGCTTTATCGGCGTTCTCGGACCGCTGCTTTTCGGCATACTTTTTGCTTATTTTCTCTATATTCCGCACCGGGCAATAGAAAATCTCTATAAGAAACTGAAACTAAAATTTGTATTGAAACACGCTCGCGGACTTAGCACAATTACGGTATTCATATTGCTGCTTTGTGTGATCATTGTGCTTTCAAGCGTTGTGATACCAATGATTTTCAACAACATCGTTGATCTTGTCATGAACATACCGGGGTATATTTCTTCCATACTTGCCTATTTTGAGAGGCTGCCCGAAGACTCTGTATTGGCGGGCTTTAATATTGATGAGTTTATCCGCGACGGTTCCGGCGAAATCATGAACGCCGTCTTGAACCCTGCCGGTATTGAACAGGCGGCAAGGAGCTTGATGGGCGTTGCCGGAGGCATATTCAGCGTTATTATGGGGCTTGTTATATCGCTCTATTTGCTTATGGACAGAAGTAAAATAGCCGAGTATTTTACAAGGCTGAACAATGCCGTGTTTAAGACGCAGCGCAAAAGAGAGGGCGTGGTAAAATATCTCAGGCAAGTAAATGAGGTCTTGCTCACTTTCATTGCAAGCAAGGGTTTAGACGCGGTCATAAACTTTGCTTCCGTCACCTGTATACTTCTTATATTTGGCGTACCCTATGCCGTCCTGCTCGGCTTGCTGGCAGGCGTGTTTAACTTCATACCGTATATCGGATCAATTTTCGCGTCTATACTTATAAGCGTACTCGCTTTGCTGACGCTCGACCTTTCCACGGCAATCCAAGTTGCGGTTTGCCTGCTTATTTTCCAGCAGCTTGACGGCAATTACATTGAACCTCGAATTATGAAATCCTCGCTAAAAATCAATCCGATTTTGGTAATCATAGCGGTTGTAATTGGCGGCGCTTACTTTGGGATAGCCGGAATGTTCCTTGCCGTGCCTATCGCCGTGATCGCCAAGCAGATTTTGGGCGAGTATATTGCCTCATCGGAGGCCGCAAACGGCGGCAACAACACGCGCCGGTGAAGAGCAATGTAAACAATCGCAGGGAGGAATTCTTTAAAAATTAAAGAATTCCTCAAACGATTGGAAATGCTGCACTTCTCTCAGAAAAAATCATAAAAGAATTGGATAAAATGGGAAACACTATGGAAAAAATCGAAAATGTTATTAATTCATTTTTACAGCCTTATATAGCAGATGATAATATTCAGGCTGCAATGCTTTATGGCAGTTATGCACAAGGAAATCAAAATAAATATTCTGACATAGACATTTTTATAGTTTCTTCAGATAAACTAAATTGGAGAGAACAGGGCAGCAAAATATTTTCAAATTATGTATTTGAATATTTTATTAACCCCCCAAAGGTAATCATACGGGAAATAGAAGAATATAAACTAATATGGATAATTTCAATAATATTAAATGGTAAAGAAATATTTGATAAGACGGGTATTTTGAAACAACTGAAAGAAAAAGCATATCTGGTTGCCAATAGACCTATAGAGCCTATAGGTAATTTTGAAATAGAGATGATAAAATATTCCACAAGCCATTATTACGACCAGCTAAAAAGGGCTTATGAATATAATTCAGACGAATTTCAGTATTTGTATTACATACTATTGGATCATATTATTTATTCTTATGGTAAGATTAATGGAATACAATTATCGCCAAAGACCAAAATATACCAATATATTTTTGATGAAAAATATTGTCTAAGCAAAGATTTAAAGAAAATTAATGACTATGCTTTATTAGATAAACTAAAAAAATGTATGATAAAAAATGAAAATGAAATAATGTATAAAAGTATAACTGAATTAAATGACTATTTTTTAGATTCCATTGGCGGATTTAATATAGACGGCTGGAAAATCAGAGGTGAAATTATTTGACCTGTAAATTCTTACACAGACCAGTAAATTCTTGTTGACAATATGTATTAGTTGTGCTAATATAAGTACATCAACAGATACATAATGAAACAACAGAGAACGAAAGGAGGGGAGATACATGTTGCTGCAGTTAGATTTTACAATCGAAACGCCGATTTATCGGCAAATACACGACCAAATTGTATTAGGCATAGCAAGCGGAAAGCTCAGTGTCGGCGAAAAACTGCCGACAGTACGCGCTTTAGCAATCGAAACAGGGGTCAACGTGATGACCGTCAACAAGGCTTATCAATTCCTGAAAAGCGAGGGGCATATCTCAACAGACCGCAGGGGCGGCACGGTGATTGCGGGGGGCAAAAGCGTAACCACAGCGGATAAGGTACTCGGCGAGCTGCGGTTGCCTGCCGCGTCGGCAAAGCTCTCAGGCATGTCAAGTGACGAGTGGCTTGACATCTGTATCAAAGCATATAAATGTGAGGAGGAAAATAACAATGATGCTACTTAATATTATTATGGCGGCGAGTTTTGCGCCGATATTACCGCTTATTTACATTATGATGAGAAACACGATAAAACCGAAAAAGAATATTATCATCGGAACAACTTTGCCTGTCGAGGCGCAAACCGACCCTGACGTTACTTCCATTTGCGATTCGTTCAAGAAATGGCTTGGCATTGCCACACTTTTGCTCATTCCATTGCTCGTGCCGCCGTTTTTTATGAGCTCCTTTGGCGTGGCAATGACTTGGTATATGACGTGGATGGTACTGCTTGTTGTTGCGCATCCGATTGTGTTTGCCGTACATCGAGGCAGGCTTATGACACTCAAAAATGAAAGAGGATGGCGCAGCTCTGTAGCGGGACAGAGGCTTGCAGAAGTTAAGCTCGCAGGAATCCCCGTATACAAGATTAACAACATCTGGTTTTTACTTGCGCTCGCCGTCTCACTTGTGCCTGTTCTCTATGTTTTGCTTGTCGGCGGCAAAGCAAACGCTATGCTTATGCCTATATATCTGACATTTGCGGGTACGGTTGCATTGTTTTGGGGGCTATATTATATCATTTACCACATACGCGCCGAAGTTTTTAACGAGGACCTGACGCTCACCATGGCGCTGACCCGCGTTCGCCGGTACAACTGGGGTAAGTTCTGGATTATCGCCTCGTGGATTACGGCGGCATACAACCTTGCGGTATGGGCGTTTGCGGTTAACGAAACGGGCATTTTGATTGCTACGCTCGTATATTCCGTTATAATAATAATTATTTCACTTCAAACCGAGTTTGCCACACGCGCCGCACAGCAAAAGCTCACCGCTTCGGATACGGGCGATGTATATGCCGACGAGGATGAATACTGGTTTTTGGGGTTAATTTATTATAATCCTAACGACAAACAATTCCTTGTCAACGACCGCATCGGCATGAATATGTCTATGAATGTCGCCAAACCCGCAGGTAAAGTGCTTATGTTTTTCACGGCATTGATTATCGTCGCTATGCCCTTTCTCGGCTTGTGGATGCTGACAGAGGAAAGAACGCCTGTAAATCTTGTCATTGACGGGTCAATGTTTACTGTGGAGCACACAAGAATCGCGTATAGTTTTCCGTTAGGCGAGATTGACTCTGTTGAGCTTATATTTGAACTGCCTGTCATGACTAAAACAAACGGAAGCAACTTTGAGAATTTATACAAGGGAAATTTTAACGCGAGAGGCTATGGTGCTGTAACGGTCTGTATGCTTCCTCAAAACCCGCCGTTTTTAGTGATAAAGATACAAGACGGGACGACGTATATATTTAATGACACCGACAGTAATGTTACAACGGCGGTTTACCGCGCACTCACACCATAGGCAAAGGCGTTTCTAACGGGGTCATCGTATCTGTATACGTATATTATTTATTCATTTGTTCAAATACAGATTTCGGAATTTGATTCGCATAGAGGTTGTATATCTTGCAAAAAGGCCACGCAGCATAAAAATTTCCAAGCATAATGACGCCTATTGACCAGTGCCTTGCCATGTGATACAATTGCGTAAAAACAGGGATAACAAAGCCTTGGAAATAAAAAAGAGAAAGAGAAGAAAGCTATGGAAATCGATAAAGCACAAAACGGAGACATCTGCGTCTTGACCCTGACCGGACGGTTAGATACCGCCACATCACCTAAGCTGCAGGAAATACTGACGGAAACTATTTCATCGTCCGAGAAAATCGAACTGGATTTTGCGGCGGTGGATTACGTTTCCTCGGCAGGCTTGCGCGTTCTGTTGTCGGGCGAGAAAAATGTCAAAGTAAACGGCAAAACCATGACGCTCAAAAACATCTTGCCGGAGGTGATGGAAGTTTTTGAAATCACGGGCTTTTCCGGTATTTTAACAATCGTATAATATTTGACAGCAAGCGGCTCTTGCTTCGAGAAAACAAAGCTTTGCATCATTTTTACGGTCTGTCATTGGTCGTTGATGTCATAAGCGGATAGAAAGGACAGGTTATAAAAATGAAATCTGATATTTACACCGAAAAGCAAAAAATAGAAACAATCCTCACGGAAATGGACAGAATCGGTCAGTTTTGCAAATTATCCACAGTGTCCGCGAGCAGACTCCGTCTGGTTGCCGAGGAGATGCTTTCTTTGACTGCACGGCTGTTCGACGACTTAAAATACGAGTTTTATGTAGAAAGCGACGAAAACCGTTTCACACTCTGTCTTACAGCAGAAACAGTTGTGAATCAAAGCAAAAAGGAGAAAATGCTGTCTCTTTCTACGAGTGGGAAAAACAAAGCGACTCAAGGATTTTTTGGCAAAATCAGCGGCATTTTTGAAAGCCTGCTTACGGACAGCGGCGAGTTTGAACGAATTTACATCCCATATTACGACCGCATGGTCTACGAGAACATAGGGCTAATGCCGTATTTTTCGCTGACAACATACCGTGATGAATTAAACGCGGCATCTTTAGCGTCAACTAAAACAGACAAAGAAGAATGGGACGGATTAGAAAAATCCATAATAGAAACTCTCGCAAAAGAAGTAATCATCGGCGCGCGGAATAAAAAGGCGGAAATGATCGTTATAATGGAATTTTAACAAAACCGCAAGCTGCCGCCTCTTTGGGCGGCGGCTTACTACATGGTATAAATGAGGAAAGACTAAGTGAAAAAAAGAAGATTGTTTTTGCTTGTTCCCCTGCTTTTGCTGACACTCACAGGGTGTTTCGGAGAGGATAATTTGCAAGAGCCCGAAGTAAGCGTGTCCCCTGCCGAGTCCGGCACGTATGCAGCCGAGGATTTCATAGGGAAGCGCATTGCGTTTGCCACCGGAGAGGCTTTCGACATAATGTTTGAGGAAAATGTCGGCTCCTTTATACCGGTTCATTGCATCTATGAGCATGAAGCAATGGAAATGGTGAAAAATGGCAGAGCTGACGCCTTGATATTGGATGAACCAATGGCGCGAAAATGGGTTTTATTGAATCCCGAAATGGAAATCATATATCCGTCTTTCGCACAGTATGATTTCGGTGTTGTCTTTAACGGAGAAAATGACACTCTGCGGTTGAAGTTCAACGACTTTTTGCGGGAAATTAAAGAAAACGGCGTTCATGCCGACATGACAAAGCGTTGGCTTGATACCGCAAACTCTCCGCCTATGCCGGAGATTGTACTCAGTGGGAATAACGGAATCCTCACTTTTGCCAGTGCCGGAGAGATGGAGCCGTTTGGCTATATAGTGGACAATCGGGCGGAGGGTTTTGACATCGAGATTGCTGTGCGATTTGCCGAATATATGGACATGGATATAGACATCCAACTCATGGCGTGGGATGCGTTGATTCCTTACGTAAATTCCGGAAAAGCCGATTTTGCGGCGGGTCTGTTCATCATTAACAAAGAGAGGGGCGAGAGTGTCAGTTTTTCCGAGCCGTACTGTTCGGGCGGCGCGGTACTGATTACCAAGAAAAATGAGAGCGCGAATGTTTTCCGCGCCGAGGATTTCGCGGGGAAAGCCTTCGCCATAATAACAGGCTCTATATGGGACACAGTGCTCAATGAAAATATCCCCGATGCAATACAAGTGCATTTCAACACAAGCCCGGAAACCGTACTGGCTCTTCGGCAAGGAAAGGTTGACGCCACCTTTACGGGCCGCGTTTTGTCCGAAAGGTTCAAAGTAATATATCCTGACCTTATGCCCCTTTTCCCTGCCATTCATGAAGTTGACCAGGCTTTTGTATTCGGAAAAAATAACTCGGAGCTTAGGGAATCTTTCAACGATTTTTTGCGGGAGATTCATGCGGACGGCACTTATGATGATATGACGGAACGTTGGATAAATACCTTTGACGCGCCTCCCATGCCCGATTTTCCAAACATCGGCAATAACGGAAAGCTCGTATTCGCTAACACAGGCAACAACGACGTTTTTGGGTATATTCAAGACGGAAAGCCTGTGGGGTTTGAGATTGAGTTAGGCTACCGTTTTGCCGAGTACATGGATATGGAGCTTGAAATCCAACTGATGGACTTTGCCGGAATCATTCCTGCCGTTCAATCGGGTAGGATTGATTTTGCCGGTGCGATTATTGCTGTCACCGATGAGCGCAAGCAGGCGGTTGATTTTTCAGACGCGGTTTTCAGGGAAGGGATTTTGGTCACAGTACGCAAGGAAAGTGCCGTGCTTGACGGCGCGGCAGCTGACGGGTCGGCGGAAAGCACAGGCTTTTGGCAGAGCTTAAAAGCCAGCTTTGAACGAAACCTTATCCATGAAAACCGATGGAAAATGATCCTTGAAGGCTTACAGGTGAGCATGGTCATCACGATTTTATCTTTCGCTCTCGCGACGCTGCTCGGATTTGGCGTCTGCGGCCTTAGAATGAGCAAAAACCGTATACTCAACGTCTTTGGCAATATATATATCACCGTTCTGCGAGGCACGCCCATAGTGGTATTGCTGATGATCACGTTTTATGTGATTTTCGCGAAAACCACCATCGGAGGCGTGACAGTTGCCGTTATCGCGTTTGGGGCAAACGGCGCCGCGTTCATAGGCGAGATTATACGGGCCGCGATTTTGACGGTGGACAAAGGGCAAGTCGAGGCGGCGCGGAGCATGGGCTTTTCTAAGGTCGGGGCATTCTTTACGGTGACGTTCCCCCAAGCGGTTCGCGTGGCGTTTCCGGTATATATGTCCGAATTTATTTCCATGTTCAAGATGACCGCAGTCGTTGGTTATATCGCCGTCGTAGACTTGACAAAGGCCGGCGACATCATACGCAGCCGCACATACGACGCCTTCTTCCCGCTGATCATGGTGGCGTTGATATACCTGATTACGGCGTCAATCATGATTTATCTGCTTAACCTCATAAACCGCAAGACTAACAAGCGTTTGAGGAGGGACAAATGATGATTATTGTACAGGACTTGAAAAAAAGTTACGGCAGTTTTGAGGTGCTAAAAGGAGTTAGCGCGACCATAGAAAAAGGCGAGGTTATCACTATAATAGGGCCGTCAGGATGCGGGAAAAGCACATTTTTGCGCTGCCTGAATCTGTTGGAGCAGCCCACGGGCGGGACTATAAAATTTGACGGGAAGGTTCTCAACGACAAGAAAACCAACATCAACGAAGTTCGCAAAAAAATGGGTATGGTATTTCAAAACTTCAATCTCTTTGCCCATATGAGCGTATTGGATAATCTGTGCATCGGGCAGACAAGGCTGCTGGGTATGCAAAGAGACGAGGCGGAAAAGACGGCGCGTGAGCTCTTGAAAACAGTCGGACTCGCGGAAAAAGCCGATAACTACCCGGATGAGCTTTCCGGCGGTCAGAAGCAAAGGGTGGCGATTGCGCGGTGTCTTTCGATGAAGCCGGACATAATGCTTTTTGACGAACCGACCAGCGCGCTCGACCCGACGATGGTGGGAGAGGTGACGGCAGTCATAAGGCGTCTGGCAAGGGATGGCATGACGATGGTAATCGTTACCCATGAAATGGAATTTGCCAAAAACGTGTCTAATCGGATATTTTACATGGACGAGGGCGGCATCTATGAGGAAGGCCCGCCGGAGGTCATCTTTGACGCGCCAAACCGGGAAAAGACAAAAGCGTTCATTCACCGTATCAAGAGTTTCCGGCATGAGATAAACTCCGAAAACTTTGACTTCATCGGGCTTACCAACGAATTGCTGAACTTCTGCGTCGCAAACGCCTTGTCAAGGGCGAACAGCAACAAAGCGGGGCTGCTCTCGGAAGAGCTCACGGTAAATCTCATTGACAAAAAAGATTTGGTCGGAATATATTTCAGCTTCCCGGACAATCAAGAATCATTTGAGCTTACCGTCACGTACGGGGGCGAGGCGCGAGATGTTACGCAAGCGGCCGGAATGGAAGCCGATATAATCCGAGGACTAATCAGCGACATCACATACACATATGACGGTACAAACCGGATTTGCATGAAATGGTGAAAACAAAGGCAAACCCGAAAGTCTATACCGCAAAGCCGATGCCCGGAAAATAAACTGCGCTAAAACTGAACCTTGCAGTTCTGTTTTAGCGCAACTTTCCCATAAACGCACCACTTGGTGCGTTTATGGGAAAGTTGGCACCCCCGGCGCGAATCGAACGCACAACTATTCCTTAGGAGTAGGAAGCACCCCGTTTTCTGTAGTAACCCATAGTAGTCTGCAATAGTCGGAAAGCCCTGCCGTTACTGGATTTATCGAATGGCTCATGTCATACCATGTGCTACCCGGTATTCTGGAACTGTGCGGGGTTTTTCGGTTTTTTCCTTAGCTTCCTTAGCCGGGGGGCGGGTGTATTGGATGGGAAGTTCTATTCCGATGCGATTCCGGGCAACGCTTAATCCAGTACGAGGACAGAGAAACGGCTTGACAATTTCACATTCAACCTTTATAATGAGTAAACAGTAAAACGTACTGAGTAAAATGTAAAGGTGATTGGAGGGAGGGTTCTCATGTTCAAACGAAAATTGGTCGCGCAGCTTACCGAAAGACTAAACGAACCGCGCCGGTTTATTCAAATTGTGGTCGGACCGAGGCAAACGGGGAAGACGACCGCTGTTTTGCAAGCGCTTAAAGAGCTTGATATGCAAACGCATTTTGTCAGCGCGGACGACCCCAGCCTTAACTCTGCCGAATGGCTGCGAAACGAATGGGAGCAAGCCCGCGCTCTCGCCAAGTCCCGCGAAGCGATTCTTGTTATTGATGAAATCCAAAAAATCAAGGGCTGGTCGTCGATTGTCAAGCTCCTTTGGGATGAAGACGGCAGATTGCTTTCCGCATTAAAAGTCGTTCTCACCGGGTCATCTTCGCTTCTGCTACAAAAAGGGCTTACCGAGTCCCTGATGGGGAGGTTTGAGATTCTTTATTCCCCTCACTGGAATTATACAGAGTGTAAGGAAGCGTTCAATTACAGCCTTGAAGATTTTTTGTTCTTCGGCGGTTATCCCGGCGCGGCGACGCTTATCAAAGATGAGAGCCGTTGGGCGCGGTATATGGGAATGTCTATTGTCGAGCCAACCATCTCACAGGACATTCTGATGATGGAGGAAGTCAGAAAACCGGCTTTGCTCCGTGCGCTTTTTATGCTTGGCTCCGGGTACAGCGCACAGGAACTATCTTTTACAAAAATGCTCGGTCAGCTTCAGGACGCGGGAAACACGGTAACACTGGCACACTATCTTGAGCTTCTCGGCAAAGCGAATATGCTTACGGGATTACAAAATTATTCAGGCAATCAAATCCGCACACGCAAAAGCTCCCCAAGACTTATGGTATACGATACCTCTCTTATGACATACGCAGACGGAGCCAACAGGCGGCGGCTTCTTGACAGTCCTGCCGACAAAGGCAGACTTGTCGAAAGTGCTGTCGGTGCGTACTTGCTGTCGAGAGGCAAAGAAGAAGGCTTTGATGTCTATTGGTGGCGTGAGCGCAACCATGAGGTCGATTTCGTTATAAAAAAAGGCAGTCAGCTAACAGCCATCGAGGTCAAGAGCGGCAGGGTGAAGAATGCGGGCGGAAGCCTTGTGTTCACGCAGCGTTACCCCGAAGCCCTTTCTCTCATCGTCGGCAGCGCGAATTATGGTTTGGAAGACTTCCTGCTGGGGAATAAGCCGATATTTTTATAAGTTGCTTTGTCTATCATGGCGGAAGTTCTTCCGGGCCAGCTACGGAACGCTGGGGCATCCCGGCTCGGCTCTTCTCCCCATCCGTGCCGCCGGCGTTTCGGGGACTGATTGGATTTGTGAAGGTCAGTTCGAGCAACTGTCTTTTCTCGGAGATGAGCGGGAACGGCAGAGGCGGATGCTCATTGACCGCACAATGGACGATATCCGCAATAGGTTCGGGCATAAGGTCATCTCCAGAGGGACGCTCATGGCAGACCCGCGCTTGGGAGGATGCAATCCGAAAGAAGACCATATACGGACATTTCCGGGAGGATATGGCTCATCGCCGCTGTTTGGTTCCGGCGACGCATACCCATCGACGTCACATGGGTAGACGGGCGGGTTTACGAAATCGACCGCGTCTTGGACGTGCGAAGAGCCGCCAGCCTCAAGGGCGGCGGGCTCGGGTTGCGGTATAAATGCAGAATCGACGGCAGGGAGACATTTATGTGGCTGGACAGCTATTCGTGGTTCGTTGAAGCGAAACAGGATATGAGCGATTGATGGCGTTATGCAGACATTCCCGCGCTTACTCAATGCGGTATTGCACGAGTGCCAAGTTGTCTCTAGCGCTTGGAAAATGTACAGAGGCTTGACTGTAGCAATGATGTCCACTGTATAAAGGAGAAGGCAAATACTCTGTGAAAAATCATATTTGCCCGTAGTAGGCGCCGGCGCCGTGTTTTCTTGAATAGTGCTTCCGCAGCAGGGCCTCCTGCATGGGCGCACAGTCCCTGTCGACCATAAGGCAGTGCCACGCCATAAACGCCAGCTCCTCCAGCACCACGGCGTTATGCACGGCGTCAAGCGCGTCTTTCCCCCACACAAACGGCCCATGCTCCGCCGCCAGCGCGGCGGGAACGGTATCGGGCGAGAGACAAGCCTCTACAATCACATTGCCTGTTTCCAGCTCATACGCGCCCTGAATTTCCGCGGCCGTCAGCGGGCGGGCGCAGGGAATTTCGCCGTTGAAGTAATCGGCGTGCGTTGTGCCGAGGGCGGGAATCCCGCGCTTCAGCTGGGCAAAAATTGTCGCCCATCGGCTGTGCGTATGCACAACCCCGCCAATATCCGGGAACGCCCGATACAGCGTCAGATGCGTCGGCGTATCGGAGGAGGGCTTCCATTTGCCGCCCGCCACACTGCCGTCCGACAGGCGCACCGTCACCAGGTCGTCAACGCTCATTCCGTCATACGGCACGCCGCCGGGCTTGATGACAACCAGCCCCGCCGCCCGATCAATCCCGCTGACATTGCCCCATGTGAAGGTGACCAGCTTATGCGTGGGAAGCAAAAGGTTCGCCTCCAGCACCTGTTGCTTTAACAGTTCAATCACAGTATCACCTCAAAAATTCTATCATCGACGCGTTTGACGCCCGACTCTGAGGAGTATACCATAAACTGAGCCGAAAAGCAAATTTCCGGAAGGCAGCTCACCTGAAATTGAAATGCCGCACAGCAATATTTGAGAAGTTTATCGCACTACTTGATAGGTTTTTTGGCAGAGCGTATGGTATTATATATATAATGGATTAACATGGCGGTGATATTGCTTGACTGATTTTGTCGATACTGAGAGAATCCCCCATAGGACTCTTTATACCGGGTCGGAGATGCCGGGCATTGGGTTTGGCACGTTCGGTTCGGATGCAAGCAGCGGAGAAGAGGTCGCTCTTTCCGTAAGCGGTGCTATGCGCGCCGGATACCGTTATATAGACTGCGCCGCTTGTTATGGGAATGAACACCTGATAGGCGAGGTCATACGCAATAATGTCAACGCCGATATACTGCGGGAGGAGTTATTTGTTCTAAGCAAGCTGTGGAACGATAAGCATAAGCCATCAGATGTGGCAGCAGCTTGCCGCAAGACACTGATGGATTTGAAATTGGAATATCTGGACTGCTATCTTGTTCATTGGCCATTTCCAAATTATCATCCGCCGGGCTGTGGCGCGGACATACGAAACCCCGATTCGCGTCCATACATCCATGAAGAGTTCATGGATACATGGCGAGCGATGGAACGATTGGTGAACGAAGGACTTGTGCGTCATATAGGAACCTCAAATGTGACGATACCAAAGTTGCGCCTGATTCTGCGCGACGCCGGAATCAAACCGGCTGTTAATCAAATGGAACTGCATCCCTGTTTCCAGCAAGGTGAGTTGTACCAGTTTTGTGTTGACCACGAGATACAACCCATAGGTTATTCCCCGATTGGCTCTCCTAAACGACCTGAACGTGACCGCACACCCGACGACATTGCCGATATTGAGCATCCTGTTATAATTGAAATCGCGAAACGGCATGACATACATCCCGCGCTGATTTGCTTAAAATGGGCGTCTCAGCGCGGGCAAATACCCATTCCTTTTTCAACGAAAAAAGAGAATTATATAGCCAACTTGCGATGCGTCACAGAAGACCCTCTCACTATTGATGAAATGGAGAACATAAAAAGTGTCGAGCGTAATTGCCGGTTAATAAAGGGACAAGTGTTCCTTTGGTCGGGCGCAAAATCTTGGTTAGATTTATGGGATATTGACGGAACTATTCCGGGTTGGACCGGCTACACAAGGGACGGAGGATACGCGCATGAGCAAAACAATGACGGGAGTAATACTCCCCGGCAATAGCACAGTAGAATTTCGAGAGTTCGATATTCCAACCCCGAAATATGGAGAGGTTTTGATTCGCACAAAGGCGACCACCATCTGCGGCAGCGATATACGCTGTATTTACCGTGAGCGTCTGGGTAAAGGCCCTGAGAGTTATATCCCCGGGACAATCTGCGGGCATGAGCCTTGTGGAGTCATCGAAGATACAGGAGAAGGGCTGCGTCGATTCAAAAAAGGCGACCGCGTGATTGTCTATCATATTTCCGGCTGTGGTCTGTGTTATGACTGCCGCAAAGGATACATGATTTCCTGCCGTTCCCCGCTGCGCCGCGCCTACGGCTGGCAACGCGACGGCGGTATGGCTCCGTTCATCCTCGCGGAGGAAAAGGATTTGATTCTTTTGCCTGACAAGTTAAGTTTTTTAGACGGCGCACAAATTGCCTGTGGGTTCGGAACCGTCTACGAAGCCCTCGACAGGATGGGCATAAATGGAAATGATGCATTACTTGTCGTCGGGTTGGGTCCTGTGGGTCTGGCCGCGCTCCAACTCGCACGCGCGATGGGGGCGCACAGACTGATTGGTGTAGAAATATCGCCGGAACGGATTGCGTTGGCTAAACGGCTCGGACTTGTGGACAACGCCTTTGTTGCAGATAATTATACATATGAAAATGTGCTGGAAATCACAAATGGGTTCGGCGTCGAAAAGGCAGTCGATACATCCGCTGGTGATACAGGACGGCAGCTTGCCCTCCGCACAACCCGTGATTGGGGCAAAATCGCATTTGTCGGAGAAGGTGGTGTATGCAATTTCGCGCCCAGCCCTGATATCATTCATGGGCAAAAAACAATATATGGCTCATGGGTGACCAGCACATGGAAGATGGAGGAACTGGTTGAGCGCATAGTTCGCTGGGGCATCCATCCCGAGAGACTTGTAACAAACAAGTTTTTCCTACGTCAAGCAGATGCGGCGTTTGCATTGATGGCTGACGGGAAATGCGGCAAGGTCGCCGTAGTATTTGATTGAAAGGGGCAAGATTATGAGAAAATTTGAAGCGAGCTTTGAATCGCTGTATCAGGCGGGATGCGCCGACTGGTTTCGTGACGCGAAATTTGGGATTTGGAGCCACTGGGGGCCGCAGAGCGTCCCGATGTACGGGGATTGGTATGCGCGGAATATGTATATTGAAGAAACGCCGCAATATCTGTACCATATCCGTCGCTATGGGCATCCTTCCAAATTTGGGTATAAAGACATATGCGCCCTATGGAAAGCCGAGAATTTCGACCCTGACAAACTGATGGAGCTGTATTATAATGCCGGCGCGCGGTATTTTGTGGCGCAGGCTATGCACCATGACCATTTTTTCAATTATCCATCCAAACTTAATCGGATGAACTCGATGCTAGTTGGCCCGCAAAAGGATATATGCGGACTTTGGAAACAGGCGGCGAACAGGTATGACCTGCCTTTCGGGCTGTCCGAGCATCTGGGCGCAAGTTTCTCTTGGTGGAGGAATAACAAGGGACACGATGAATACGGGCCCTATAAAGGCGTCCCATATGACGGAAACGACCCTAAGTGGAGAGATTTTTATCACGATAACGGCTGTCATGGGATTAAAGATAAGGATTCTTTTTTTCCATGGTATACAAACCATAAACATTTCCGCCGTTATTGGCTGGAGGCGATGAAGGAACTGATAGATATGTTCGCGCCGGAACTGCTGTATACAGACGGCGTGCTGCCGTTCGGCGAACATTGGACGGGTGATGTGAAGGAAGATACTGACAGTATAGATTACAGTTATGGTCTTGAGGCGGTCGCCCATTTATATAACACATCGGCAGAACGACATGGAAAAAACTGTGCGGTTTATACTCAGAAGGGCAACCGCCCGGAGATATACAAGGTAGGAGTCCTTGATATTGAAAAAAGCCAGCTTCCCGGAATCAGCCCTGACCCGTGGCATACGGACACGTGTATTGGCAACTGGTTCTATGATGTGCGCGATCCGTATAAGCGACCCGGACATATCATCGAAAAGCTGGTTGACGTCATTTCAAAAAACGCGACCATGCTGCTGAACATCCTGCAAAAACCGGACGGGACGATTGACGATGAGGCAAAGTATATCCTGTCTGAATTAACTTCATGGTTTGCGGTGTGTGCAGAGGGTGTATACGCTACACGCCCATGGAAAATTGCGGATGAGGGCGTGACAAAAGCCGTTATCAAAGGCTTCCATGAAGAAGAAACCTTGTGGACTCCAATGGATTTCCGCTTCGTACAAAAGAAAAATATAGTCTATGCCTTTATGATGGCTCCCCAATATAGCGGCACAGCCGTCATCCGTAGCTTCAACGAAGGGGAAGTTATCAAAAATGTACGCTTGCTCGGCGTCGGCAATGTGGAGTATGAATACCATTTTGGCGTACTCGCCGTTAAACTGCCTGATAAATTGCCGACAAAGTATGCAAACTGTTTGGCAGTAGAACTTACCTAACAGAACAAAAACGGAGGAATACAAAGTGAAAATACTTGCTTACCGCATAAACCTCGAGAACACCGTGCCGTTCGGCAATAACGCCGCATACTGCGTGGGTACTGGACGGATGAATCTTGCGCTGCGGCACGAGTACCATAAGCAGCTGGAGAAGGTACAGGAGGATATCGGCTTTGCCTATATCCGCGGGCACGGGCTGTTCTGCGACGATATGGCGGTGTATCATACATACACCGAGGACGGCATTGAAAAAGAGGAGTACAACTTCAGCTATGTTGATATGGTGTTCGACGGCTATCTCTCGTTGGGCATCAAGCCGTTTGTAGAGCTCGGGTTTATGCCGGAGCAGATGGCTTCGGGCAGTCAAACGATTTTTTACTGGAAAGGCAACGTCACCCCACCTGTCTGCTACGATAAATGGGCGCGGTTGGTTACGGCGGCGGTCACCCACTGGATAGAACGCTACGGCAGTGAGGAAGTGATTTCCTGGCCGTTTGAGGTATGGAACGAGCCCAATCTGCCGGGCTTTTGGAAAGACGCGGATATGGAGGAGTATTTCAAGCTCTATGACGTAACAAGCAGGGCGGTCAAAAGCTGTGACGCGCGAATCCGCGTCGGCGGACCGGCAATTTGCGGCGTGGACGACGAGCGTTGGATGCGCTGCTTTTTGGAGTATTGCTCGGAGAACAATGTCCCGCTCGACTTTGTGACGCGGCACGCCTATGCCACGGAAGCCCCCGAAACAGACGGGCGCTATGTGTACCAAAAGCTGATAACGCCCGAGGCGTTTATGGAGGAGCTTAGGCAAAGCCGCCTGATTATCGACAGCTTTCCGCAGTTTTCGGGTATGGAAATGCACATCACCGAGTTTAACACCTCCTACAGCCCCAAAAACCCCATTCACGACACCAATCTGAACGCCGCGTACATAGCCCGCGTGTTAAGCGAACTCGGCGACTGCTGCGCGTCGTATTCATACTGGACATTCGGGGATGTCTTTGAGGAAACGGGCGTTGCGTTCACCCCGTTTTCCGGCTGCTTCGGACTGCTTGCAAACGGAGGGATTCCAAAGCCAACCTACCTGACATATGTGTTTTATAAAGAGCTGTACCCGGAGGCGGTCGCGAGAAGTGAACATTTCATCGTGACCAAATCCGACAGCGGTGATTTGCGCGGCGTCGCGTGGAATCCCGTTGACGGGCAGGGCGGCGATATAACGCTGCGGTTTTTGGCCGCCGTTAAGGACGGCGCGTATCTCCTGCTGCTCAAGACGGCAGACGAGATTACGTGCAACCCGCTGAAAACATGGCTTGACATGGGCTCTCCCGCATATCCCTCAAAGCGTCAGACGGAGCTGTTAAAGGAATGCGCCCGCCCCCGTATCACTACAAAGCGGTTGGACGTCAGGGACGGCGATGCGGAGTTTGAGGTTTTGTTAACCGCAAACGCCGTGTGTTACTTTGAGCTGCAAGCCATTACGCCTGAAACGGACAGAGGTTTTACGCAAGAGCGTATCCAAGGAGTATGAATAATTCGATAGGAGGAAACACACATGAGCAAGCTCATCATCAACAAAGCCATTCAACAGAGCAGAATCAACCGGAATATCTACGGGCATTTCTCCGAGCATCTGGGGCGCTGTATTTACGGCGGGCTGTATCTGGACGGGCAAATCAATATGCCGGTCGTCGAAGCGCTGAAACACATCAAAATCCCCGTCCTCCGCTGGCCGGGCGGCTGCTTTGCCGACGAATATCACTGGCGGGACGGCGTGGGACCGAAGGAAAGCCGCAAGAAGATGGTCAACACCCACTGGGGCGGCGTGACCGAGGACAACAGCTTCGGGACGCACGAGTTTATGGAGCTGTGCGAAAAGCTGGGCTGTGAGCCGTATGTCAACGGAAACCTCGGCAGCGGCACCGTGCGGGAGATGAGCGAATGGGTTGAGTATATGACCTTGGACGGCGTTTCGCCCATGTCGCAGCTCCGGGCGGAAAACGGGCGCAAGGAGCCTTGGCGCTTGAAATACTTCGCCGTGGGCAACGAAAACTGGGGCTGCGGCGGGAACATGCGGGCGGAGTATTACGCCGACGAATACCGCCGGTATCAAACCTATCTCCGCTCCTACGGTGATAACAGTATTTATAAGGTGGCCTGCGGCGCGAACTCGGACGACTACAGATGGACGGAGGTTTTGATGTCCCGCGCCGGGAAGTTTATGGACGCCCTGAGCCTGCACTATTACACCGTCCCGCACAACTGGGACAGCAAAGGCTCCGCGACCCGCTTCGCCGAGGCGGACTACTTTGAAACCCTCAAGAAAGCCCTGCGGATGAATGAGCTGATTGAAAACCACGCGCGGATTATGAACCACTACGACCCGGAACACCGCGTAGGACTCATCGTGGACGAGTGGGGGACATGGTATGACGTGGAGCCAGGCACCAACCCCGGCTTTTTATATCAGCAGAACACCATGCGGGACGCGCTGGTCGCCGCCTGCACGCTCAACATCTTCAACCGCCACAGCCGCCGCGTCACGATGGCAAACCTCGCGCAGACGGTCAACGTCCTGCAAGCCGTCGTCCTCACAGAGGGGGAGAAGGTTGTGCTGACCCCGACATACCATGTGTTTGACCTATACAAAGCCCACCACGACGCGACGCTGATTGAGAGCTATGTGGAAGCAGACCCAATCGGCGGCGAAAAGCAAATCCCCGGTCTCCATCTCTCCGCGTCGCTGGATGAAAACGGCACGACCCATATCACCATAGCAAACCTCTCCCCGATGGAGAGCCGCAAGATAGACTGTACCGTCGGCTACAGCCCAGAGAGTGTCGCGGCGCGTGTCCTGTCGGGCGCGATGGACGCGCATAACGACTTCGGTACGCCGGACACGGTCGCAATCAAAGCCTTTACGGACATCACTAACACGGCGGACGGCTTTACGCTGACCATGCCCGCCTGCTCCGTGATGGAGATTGCCGTCGTCTGACGGGAGAGGGGAGAAGTGAACATGATTCGAGAGGTTACGATGGAAAACGTGCGGCTTGACGATGCGTTTCTCAGCCCGTATTACAGGCTGGTTTCCGGCGCCATACTCCCGTATCAGTGGAACGCGCTGAATGACCTCGTGGAGGGTGCGGACAAGAGCGGCTGCATTGAAAACATCCGCATCGCCGCAGGGTTGTCCGAGGGAAAGTTTCACGGATTGCTCTTTCAGGACAGCGACGCCGCCAAGTGGCTGGAGGCTGTGGCGTATTGCTTGCAAAACGGCGGCGCGTTGGAATGGGAAGCCCGCGCCGACGAGGTGATTGAGCTGATAGCAAAAGCGCAGCAGCCGGACGGATATTTCAACACCTATTTTCAGCTTACAGCCCCTGAGAGACGGCTGACCAACCTGTATGAAGCTCATGAGCTGTATTGCCTCGGCCACTTCATCGAGGCCGCCGTGGCTTATGAGAGGGCGACGGGTAAGCGGGCGCTGCTGGATATCGTCCGGCGGTACGTCGACTTGATTGACGGTCTGTACGGGCCTGACGAGGGCAAGCGCAAGGGCTGCCCGGGGCATCAGGAAATTGAGCTGGCTCTGGTTAAGCTGTATGAGGCGACGGGGGAGCGGAGATATCTCGAACTCGCCAAGTTTTTCCTTGATATTCGCGGCACGGAGCCGAACACTTTCGCCGAGGAATACAAGGCGCTGGACGGTTTTTCGGAATGGTCGAAGCGCAAGGTGCCTATGCCCGCCGATTACAGCTACAATCAGGCGCATAAGCCCGTCCGCGAGCAGACGGAGGCGGTCGGCCACGCCGTTCGCGCCGTGTATATGTATACGGGCATGGCGGAGGTGGGACGTCTCACACAGGACGAAAGCCTAGTGAAAGCCTGCCGCGTGTTGTTTGAGGATATTTGCCGCCAACTGTACATAACCGGGGGTATCGGCTCGACAAACCACGGCGAGGCGTTTACCTTCGCGTATGACCTGCCCAATGAAATCAACTATTCGGAAACCTGCGCGTCCATCGGGCTGATGTATTTCGCGCACAGCCTATTGAAAATCGAAGCCCGCACCGCTTACGCCGACGTGACGGAGCGGGTGCTGTACAACACCGTTTTGGCTGGGCTTGGGACGGACGGGGAGAGCTATCTCTATGTCAACCCGATGGAGGTGTGGCCGGAGGCAAGCGAGAAAAACCCTGCCCGCGCCCATGTAAAAGCGCGGCGGCAGAAGTGGCATCATTGCGCCTGCTGTCCGCCCAACGCGGCACGTCTGTTGGCGTCTATGGGGAAATATCTTTATACGGCTGAAACCGATACGGTATATATTCATCTCTACGCCCAATCGGACATGACGGCGGAGCTGTCCTACGGTACGTTCGGGTTGTCTGTACGGACGGAATACCCGTTGGACGGGGAGGTTGCAGTTACAGTCAAGACGGACGCAGAAACGCCGGTAACGCTGGCGTTCCGTGTTCCCGGATGGTGCAAAGGCGCGAAGTTCGCGCTGAATGGGGAGGCGATTAAACCTGTGATGAAGGACGGGTACGCTTATATCACCCGTCAGTTTGCGGCGGGTGACACCGTCGGCATCCGCTTTGATATGCTCCCCAGTCTTGTGTACGCGCACACAAACGTCCGCGCGGACGCGGGAAAGGTCTGCGTGCAGCGCGGGCCGCTGGTGTATTGCCTTGAGGAGCGTGACAATGGAACCAATCTGCACGCCCTGCTGATAGACGGTGAGACCGATTTTACGGAAACAGCGGACACCATCGGCGGGATGCGCTGCGTTAGGCTTACGGCTCGGGGGTACCGCGAGGAGGACGCCGGCAGCGGGATGTATGCGTTTACCCCTAAGAGGCGAACGGAGCAAGAATTGACCTTTGTCCCCTACCACCTGTGGGGCAACCGTGAGCCGGGCGAAATGCTGGTGTGGGTTAGAAAGGGCTGACGGAGGTATAGCCCACATGGAAAAGGGATGTGAAAGCCGTGGATAAAGAACCCGTCAATACACAGGAAACCGTGTATTATGAGACGGAGCAACCGTTTTTGCTCCACATCAATTTCAGCACAGACAGCTATCCAAGTCACTGGCATAATGCGGTAGAAATTGTTATGCCCATTCAAAATGCGTATCAAGTAGATGTAAACCACTGGCCGTATCATCTAAACGAGTACGATATCTTAATCATTCCTTCCGGCGGACTGCATATAATGCGCGCGCCGGAAACCAAAGGTCAGCGAGTCATACTGCAATTCGACTTGGAGTTATTGAACTCAATTCGCGGTTTTATAAACGCATCCTACCTTTACACAAACCCTTGGCTGATTACACCGGGAAATGACCCGGATGTGCATGAAGCCATAAAAACTTTGTTGATGGAAATGCTGGATGAGCAATTACGCCGGGATGCGTATTATGATATCGCAATCACAAATAGAATTATCGGCATCACGTTGCATCTAGCGCGCAAATACCCCAAAAAAGCCGATTTACAGTATACCAATCTTGTTAAACGTAAAGAACATATGGGCAGGCTTAATGAGTGTCTAAATTTTATCTATCAAAATTATGCTGATGATTTAACATTGGAAATGGCGGCACAGGCCGTTAGTTACAGCAAGTATTATTTTTCCCGATGGTTTCGAGAGTTTACGAATATGTCTTTTTACGACTTTTTGACAAAAGTCCGTATTGATAAAGCCGAGACGCTGCTTCTGAATACTGCACGTTCTGTAACCGAGATTGCTCTGGAAGCAGGGTTCCAAAGCACGGCGACCTTTAACCGTGTATTTAAGAATCTCAACCATTGTACACCAAAGGAATATCGGTATACACGACAGGCCAATAAGCAAGCAGTCCATATAGACGCCGGGGAAGAGACCGCCGCAGCCAATGGGACGATTTTTTCAATAAAAACACCCGCGCCTGCCGGTGCGTTCAGTTGCAGCGCGATTTCTCTCACAAGTCGTCTTGATTCGGACGGCGCTTTCAGCAACCCGTTTCTATGGGCTGACGTCCCGGACCCGGATGTAATCCGCGTTGGCGATATTTATTATATGACCAGCACCACTATGTATTTTTGCCCCGGTATCCCGGTGATGAAGTCTTATGATTTAGTCCATTGGGAAATCGTGAATTATGTCTACGATATTTTAGACGACAGCGACGCCTGCGCGTTGCGCAACGGAGCCGCGGCATACGGGAAAGGAAGCTGGGCAAGCTCCCTGCGGCATCATAACGGCGTATTTTTTGTTGTTGCCGCGTCTTTCACCACAAACAAGACCTATATTTTCCAAACCGAAAACATAGAAAACGGGTCTTGGCGGCGGTATGAGCTGGACAAGGTATTCCACGACCCGTCGTTGCTGTTTGACGATGATGGCCGCGTATATCTGGCACATGGCGGAGGCGCAATCCGGGTTGTCGAGCTGAACTCCGGCGCCACCGCCGTTTTGTCCGGCGGCCTTAACCGGATTATCATTGAAAAAGCAAACGCGGGTGGCGACGGAGGACTGCCTGCGGAGGGTTCCCACATATATAAAGTCAACGGAAAATATTATTTATTTCTAATCGCGTGGCCGCCGACAGGTTCGGGTCGGCGCATAGAGTTGTGTTACCGCGCGGATTGTATTGCAGGCCCCTATGAAGGCCGGGTCGTGCTGGATGATGATATGGGATATAAGCGGATGGGCGTTGCGCAGGGCGGTATTATTGATACGCCGAACGGAGATTGGTTTGCCGTACTGTTTCAGGATTATGGGGCTGTAGGACGGGTTCCTGTACTGACACCCGTAATATGGGTGGATGATTGGCCGGTGTTCGGCACAGAGGGCGCTGTACCGCTGCAAATGAAGCTGCCGCCATCCCGGCGTATGGAAGGAAGTATTGTCACTTCCGATGAGTTTTCCCAAAACGCGGTATATAAAGATTACGGTGCGTACAACGATATCGGATACCGTTATGAGCATATACCCGGAAACGGCGCGGCGAACGATTCTCTGCCGGAGAGTGCGGAACTGCTGCTTAATAACCGTTTCAAAGACGGAATTGCTTATTGGGACGCCATGGAAGTCGCTAAGATTGAAATAGCAGAAAAAGAGACGTATGAAGGCTTGCCTGTGCTGTCCGTAACCACCCGGATTACCACGGCCTCCGGTCTCCGGCAGTTTATCACGGGCAAGGTGAAACCGGGCGGCATATATAAAACCTCCGCTAAAGTTAAATATATGTCAGGCCCGCCTGAAAAGACCTTCAATCTCTGTATCCGCAACGGCACGTCTTGGGAAGAAATACAAATAATAGGTTCGGGCAATCTGACCAAAGGAGAGTGGGGTTGCCTGAACGGTACATACACGTTACCGGAAGACGCGGACTTATCCGAAACTTCTGTTTTTATCGAGACGCCTTATTCTGAAAGACCCAAAAAGGAAAAGGACTTGATGGATTATTATGTGGCAGAAGTATCTATAACCGAGAAGCACCTGCCGCGAAACACAAAAACAATGCCGGGTGAAAATGACCCTGCCGGATATAGCTTGCCTCTCCAATGGCAGTGGAATCACAATCCTGACCACAATCTTTGGTCGCTGACCGAAAGACCCGGTTATCTCAGGCTTCATTCCGGGTATCTCAACCGGGGCTTTTTGGATGCGCGCAACACGTTGACGCAGCGTACTTTCGGTCCGGTGTGCGCGGGAACAACCGCTATAGACGTCAGCGGGATGAACGACGGAGATGCTGCGGGACTGGCGGCGTTGCAGGAACTATACGGATATGTGGGCGTTAAGATGGTTCATGGGAAAAAATATCTCGTCATGGTCAACGCCGCGTCCGGTGCGGCGAAGGAAATTGAAAGCGTTCCCCTCCGGCAGAACCGTTTGTATCTGAGGGCGGATTTCGATTTTGACGGCGCGGACAACGCCCGTTTTTACTTTAGCCTGGATGAGTTAACATGGCGTTCCATCGGAGATTCACTTCCTATGCAATATAAGCTGTCGCATTTCACCGGCTATCGTTTCGCGTTGTTCTATTACTCGACGCAGCTTGCGGGAGGATATACGGATTTCGATTACTTCCGCATAAGCGGAGAACTGGCGAAGGACAACGAATCATTAACGATACTGAGCGCTTCCTTTGGCGGGGATACGGCAGCCGTCGGATTGAAAAACACACAGATTGATGTCTCCATTCATATGGAAGCGTTGCCGGAGGGGGATTATAAGGGGCTATATGTTTCCGTGCCTGTGCCGGCGCTTTTTGATGTGGCCGACGTGGTTTTCTGTTCCGAAAACATCTGCGGGGAAACTGCCTTTACCGTGGAAGGCAAACGTCTGCGCATTACTGTGACGGGTGAAGCAGTATCGTTTTCCAACCATACATCAGACCTGCTTGCGGTGCTGCGTTTCAAGCTCAACGATTATGCCCCGGCGGGCGCAACCATTGATTTACAGGCTGACTATATTTATGCGGACGGCGGAAACGCCGCGTACCTCACCCATAATATGCGCGGCCAAATAGTTATTCGAGCTATTGAAACAGGTGCGGCCGCAAAACTCCCCGGGTACGCCAACCCGCTTGTCAGCCACAAGTTCGGGGCTGACCCGTGGGCGCTGGAATACGACGGACGGCTGTATCTGTATTTGACCGGCGATACATCCGAATACAACGAGTATGGACGGTTGATTGAAAACACATATCATAAAATCAACACGATTAACGTGATTTCCTCCGCAGACCTCCTAAACTGGACAGACCACGGTGCAATACCTGCTGCAGGAGCGAACGGTGCGGCAAAATGGGCGGAATACTCATGGGCGCCTTCCGTGGCGTATAAGAAAACAGACGAAAAGGACAGGTTTTTCTTATATTTCTCCAATGAGGCGTCCAACATCGGCGTACTGACGGCAGACTCTCCTCTCGGCCCTTGGACAGACCCACTCGGAGAGCCGCTGATTCACTTGGGGCTTCCGGGTACGGAAGGCGTCCCATGGTGCTTTGACCCGGCTGTACTGATAGATGACGACGGTAGCGGGTATCTTTATTTCGGCGGCGGGCTGCCGGCCGGTTCGGATGAGGATGTGCTGCATCCCCGTTCAGCCCGTGTAATCCGGTTGGGCGGCGATATGGTCAGCACGGTTGGCGAAGCTGTGACGATTGACGCTCCTGCGTTCTATGTGGATTCCGGTATCCATAAATATGCCGGCAGGTATTACTACTCATACTGTTCCAACTTTGAAGGTTCGCACCCTCACGGATATCCCTCTCGCGGAGAAATTGCGTATATGGTATCAGACCATCCCTTGGGGCCGTTTACCTACAAAGGTATCATATTGAAAAACCCGTCCGCGTTTTTCGGCGAAGGCGACGATAACCATCACTGCGTATTCACATTCAAAGGGCAGTGGTACATCGCATATCAGTCGCAGACATTGGGTAAAGCGATGGGACGAGTCAAGGGCTACCGTTCTCCGCATATCAATCGCCTGTCTTACTATGGAAACGGGCAGATTCGGCAAGTCAGGGCGGATATGAAGGGCGCATCTCTGCCTGGAACCATCAATCCGTATGAACGGGCGGACGCGGTGACTTTCGCTTGGTGCGCGGGAATATCGGTAAACACCGGAGCCGTTACCCATATCCATGATGGCGATTGGCTGGCCGTGGCCAATGTTGATTTCGGCAAAAGCGGCGCTTCCCGCTTTCACGCATGGGTGGCTTCCCGTATCGGCGGCGAGATTGAACTCAGGCTGGACAGCCCTGTGGGAGACACCATCGGTTCGCTGGGTGTCGGAGTAACCGGGGATGACTCTATATGGGCTGTTCGTTCATGTGACGTGAAGCCGGTCGTCGGCGTACGCAATGTATTCTTTATGTTTAGAGGGGACAGCGACGAAAATCTCTTTAGTTTCCGGTATTGGGTGTTCGGGTAAGACGGATAAACAGAGTCAATCATGCGGCGAGTCTTTTATACGGAGACTCGCCTGTTATCATGCCCGCTCACCTGGTTAATGTCCGGGGAATTTTCGGAGCGGCGGATTTTTTCAGCAATATTTGAGAAAAACTCCGCAATATTTGCACAGTATACACATATGGCATCTTGTACAATAGTTGTATGGAAACGGCTTCGTATTATTGGAGAAGTTTCATAATTCTAAAGGAGGATTCAAAGATGAAAAGAACCAGAATCATCGCGCTGTTGCTTGCTTGCTCTATGCTTATCGCTGTTTTGGCGGCTTGCGCAGGCGGAGACGACGACACGGCAACCCCCACTCCGGGAACATCTCCGGGAGCAACAACCCTGCCGCCGGGCGGTGACATTATTCCAACCGACGATTTCGCAGACGCATGGGCGGGCTACCTGCAAAACTATGACGAAATCGCAGATGAAATCTCAGCTCTCGAACAATGGATTTACGAAGGTATTCAAGCAGAGGTAAATAGCGGCGCATACGCCACAGCCGGAACCACGGATTGGGGAAACACACCGATCAACGCCGTCGGCACCTCTCATCTTCCCGACAGCACCGACGAACCGATTACTTTCACAGTATTCACAGCGGGATCAGGTCAGGCCCCGGCGAGAAACAACCCTGTCATGCTGGAGCTTGCGAGAATCACCGGCGTCACCCTTGAGTGGGAGTTCACACCCGGCGACATCGACCAGAAGGTCGGCGTCCTGATTGCAGGCGGCGAATATGCCGACCTGATTGCCCCGGGCCAGCACCGCGGCGAGTTTCTGAACGCGGGCGCGTTCGCGAATCTCGATGGCCTTATCCAAGACTATGACCGCCTATGGAAACACTTTGGACTCTACGAGACACGGCTGCGCAATGCAACCACCGACAATTCCATCAGGCTTTTGGACATCTGGGGCCGCAGATACACCCTCGGCGATGGACTCGATTCTCTTTACGAAGCCGACTACAACGGACCCGGATTCTACATCCAAAAAGACGTTTTAGCATGGGATAACTATTCTTTCCCCACCACCTTAGACCAGTTCTTCGACCTCCTTGCCCGCTACTATGCGGCGCATCCGACGATTGACGGTCAGCCGACCTTGCCCTTTGAGATTTTCTCGACCGACTGGCGCTCGTTCTCCCTGAAGAACCCGCCGCAGCACCTCATCGGCGGCCGCAACGAAGGCGACGTGGTGGTCAATCCCGACACCCTCGCGGTTGAGATTTATCAAAACAAAGACTACGCCATGAGATACTACGCAAGGCTCAACCAAGCATATCACGACGGTCTCATCAACCCCGAGACATTCACGAGGAACCACGACCAGTTTATGTCCGTTATAGCACAAGGGCGCGTACTTTCAGTATTCTCGCAGCAATGGGCCTTTGGCGAAGGCGAACAGGTTTTGATTGGCGATAACAGAATGGAGCGTACCTATGTGCCCCTCGGCCTGACTTTCGACCGCGACGAGCCGTACCCGTACAACAGGCAAACCCATGCTGGTATCCAAGGCGGTAACGGTGGCGGTATCAGCGTATCATGCAGCGATGTCGAAAGGGCACTTAAATTCTTCGACCAGCTCCTTATGCCCGAAATCCAGATTCTGCTCAACTGGGGCATTCTGGACAAGGACTTCTATGTCGATGAAAACGGGACATTCAGGCGCACCCCCGAGCAGAAAGCCCTGCACGACGACCCCGACTGGAGGCGCGATAATTTAGGTTATACAGTCAACGAATCTTTCGTGAAGCTGGAAGGCCGCTTGCCGGACGGCAACGCTGTCGGCCCGGGCAACTCCCCTGAGGAAAGAATTGGCAACATGTATGATTACGACAGAGAGTTCTATTCCAACTACAGGCTGCCAAACGGTGAGAACTTCACACAGCGCGCTGACTTCCTGCCGCAGTTTGAACATCCCGGCTATTCCGAGGTATGGAGTCTGCTCTCCACGATGGATTCGGAAGCCGCCGAAAGACTGACCTTTGATAAGATAACAGATATCCAAAACAGATACTTACCAGGCGTAATAATGTCATAATAATGCGCTTGCCTCCGGAAACGCGGTGAAAACTTATTTTAAGCCGCGTTTCCGGGGGAATCTTGTTTGCTCCGCAATTCCATGCAAAACGGATGCAATAAAAGTAGTTCCCGATGCAAAATAGACCTAACTATGCCGTTCACAGAATTATGCATTCCAGAATCGGAGGCTAAAATATGAAATACATTGTATGGGTATGCGCGTTCTTTGCCTACTTGCTTATGTTTGTCGGCGTTTTTACATTGCTGGGGAACATCACAAAAGGGTTGGAAGTGGAAATTGAAGTTGAGCGTGAAATCTACGGAGAGATTATTGCAAGAATGCAATCCGTGGATTTTGATGATATACCGGCGGCGCTATTCTCAGGCAGCTACAACTCCCTGAGATGGGTTCTCGGAACGCTCGCTTTGCTTATCACAGTTGGCGGCGGTTTTTTAGCCGCTAGCGCACTGAGTTTATCATGGAGCGGCAGCGACAATCAGCAGCTTCAAAAAACAGAGAAATTGATGTGGATCGGTACGTTTGCTGTGTCGTTCTTCTTATTTAAGTTTATTTTCAATATAAGCCATATTGGCGACATTTTTGGGCTAATGGGTGCGCTTTTTTTGGCTGCTACATGCCTGGTTGCTTATTTCCTTCCCGGCTTCCTATGCAAGCTGTTCTCAGGCAGATATAATGCCGAAGTTCCGGCAGCCACAAACAGGGAGGTGACGAAATGAGCGATAGGAATATTCCGATAATCGCGCCTCAAAAAAGAGGCTTTTTCACAATGGCGCGTTCGCAAAAAGAGCTGCTTCTTTTATCAATACCATTTATCGTCTATTTCTTTATCTTCTCATACTATCCCTTGTGGGGACTTACGATGGCTTTTCAGACCTTCAGGCCTCATCTGTCTTTCTGGGAGCAGGAATGGGTAGGGCTCACCCACTTCAAGAATCTTTTTTCTGACAAATACTTCACGCAAGCACTCTATAACACCATTATGATGAGCCTTATAAACCTCGTCCTTCACTTCGTTACAGCAATTACGTTCGCTTTGTTCCTAAATGAGTTGCGCTTGAGGTTCTTCAAGCGGTTCGTACAGACGATTTCATATATGCCTCATTTCCTATCATGGATTATCGTTTGCGGCTTGATGGCAAATATGCTGTCAATGGATGATGGGATTATTAACAACTTGCTGATGTGGTTCGGCATTATCGACAAGCCGATTCACTGGCTCGGCACGCCGGGTTACTTCTGGGGGATTGTTGGCGTTTCCAATGTGTGGAAGTCAATGGGCTGGAACAGCATCATATATTTAGCAGCCATGACTGCCATAGACCCTGCTCTGTACGAGGCTGCGGCAATAGATGGCTGCGGGCGTTTCGGCAGGATGTGGAATATTACCTTGCCGAGCATTAAACCTACTATCGTCATATTGTTGATTCTGAATGCGGGCTGGATATTGAACGCCGGTTTTGAGGTACAGTATCTGCTGGGCAACAGCGGGCTTGTCATGGATGTTTCTGAAACCCTTGATATTTTCGTTCTGCGCAGGGGCTTCGGCTCGCGCAGCGTCATAGGTTACTCCTATGGTACTGCGGCAGGTATGTTCAAAACAGTTGTCAGCCTCGTTGTAATAACCATATGTAATTTCGCCGCAAAATGGGTAGGCGAAGAAAGGCTGGTATAAGGGGGAACGTATTATGAACATGAAAAGAACCACCCTCGAGAAAGTATTCGACGTCATCAACATTTTTGGTATGTTTTTGATAGTAGTAATCATGCTGTACCCTATCTGGAACACGCTGGTTATTTCTTTCAACGATGCCCGGGATACAATAAGAGGCGGAATTACCCTTTGGCCAAGAGTATGGTCTATGTTTAATTATCAGAGCGTATTCAAAAATGAGTATTTGCTTGATGCTTTCTTTGTGTCTGTAGTGCGTACTGTCATTTCAGTTGTAATTAATGTTTTATCAGCAGGATTGCTTGCGTACATACTATCCCGCAACGAGTTTGTGCTTCGAAAATTTTTGACAATTTTTATGATTCTGACCATGTATGTCAGTGCCGGTTTGATACCACAGTTCTTCCTGATCCGCGACCTCGGACTGTATAATAATTTTTGGGTTTATGTCTTACCGGGCATGGTCGGACCGTTTAATGTCATCGTTGTACGGACATACATCAAATCATTACCCGGTTCCTTAGTGGAAGCGGCGAAAATTGACGGCGCGGGTGAACTGCGGATATTTCTTAGTATCATTTTCCCATTATGTCTACCCGTTCTCGCTACTATTGCCTTGTGGGTCGGCGTTGGTGCGTGGAACTCATGGTTCGATTCCTTTATCTTCGCTCCCGCGCAGCAGCATAGCACGTTGCAATATGAGCTTATGAAAATGCTCTCGGCATCAATGCAGTTCGGCGCCAATCAAGCACCCGAATACATGATGCCCGGCCAGGAAATGCGCAACATAGTAACGCCAAACTCCATACGGGCAGCAATGACAATTGTAGCTACCGTTCCAATTCTATTCGTGTACCCATTCCTGCAGAAGTATTTCGTAACCGTGAACATAGGCAGCGTGAAAGAATAATACCGTATCCCGGTTGCGCCGGACTATTCAAACGCCGCCGGATGTATTTCGGCGGCGTTCTGTGGGGGAGGGATTAAATGTGGGGAATTATACCTTGTTAAAGCGGGAACAGAGTGCCGTTGTATTCTCCGGCTCTGATTCCGCTTTGCGTATTCAAGTTCTTCAAGAGGATTTACTGCGCATAACCGCATCAGTAAAGAGCCGGTTTATTCTCCGCAACGAACCCATGATAATAAATTCAGAACCTATTACCGTGAAATGGAGTTTAATCGATTCTGAAAAAGGGTATTTGATAACGACACCAAAAGTGCATGTTCATTTGTCGCACGAAGGTGTACTGCGCTATGAGACAAGCGACGGCGAACTTCTTACGCAGGAACCGAGTCGGAGTGGGCGGATTTTGCGCGAGATTGATATTGTACAAATCAACTATCATTCAGACGCACTTATTGAAACTGTACAGGGCGTGGACGGCATACGTCAGCACGCACAAGGAGTCCCTTATATAGACCGAAAAGGAGTCCAAACAAGGCTTTCGTTTGATTTTCAACCGGGCGAAGCGATATACGGGCTGGGTCAACATGAGGAAGGCGTACTGAATTACCGGGGACAGCATCAATTTCTTTATCAACATAACTTAAAAATCGCCTGTCCGGTATTGATGTCGAGTAACGGCTGGGGTATACTGTACAATAGCTGTTCCGCGATGACCTTTCACGATGACGCAATGGGAAGTTATCTGTCTTCGGACGCAGACGAGGAAATGGATTTCTTCTTCCTGTATGGCCCCAATTTCGACACTATGATTGCAAGCATACGCCGTCTTACAGGAGACGCCCCCATGCTGCCCAAGTGGGCATTTGGGTATATCCAATCAAAAGAGCGATACTGCACTCAGGATGAACTTCTGGAAATTGCCCGCGAGTATCGGCGGCGGCAAATCCCCCTTGACCTTATCGTGCAGGATTGGCAGTCATGGGAGGACGGTTTGTGGGGGCAGAAAACGGTGGATGTTGAACGCTATCCCTGCTTGAAGGACTGTATAAACGAACTGCATAACATGAATGTAAAGCTGATGGTTTCTATATGGCCTCATATGCAAGGCGACGGCGCAAATCGACTTGAAATGCTGGAAAAGGGGTTGCTATTGGGTAATCGCTCCACCTACGATGCGTTTTCCGATGAAGCGAGAAAGGTTTATTGGCGGCAAGCCAACGAGGGTTTGTTTTCTAAAGGCGTGGATGCTTGGTGGTGCGATTGTTCCGAACCGTTTGAAGCAGACTGGCACGGAAAAGAGCCGATGATTCCTGAAAACCGAATGCAGTTGAACGTGAGCGAAGCGAAAGCATATCTTGACCCTTCGATGATAAATGCCTATTCTCTTTTGCATAGCAAGGGTATATGGGAAGGTCAGCGCGAAAAAAGCGACCAAAAGCGCGTATTTAATCTGACCCGTTCGGGGTATCCCGGTCAGCAGCGCTACGGAACCGCGGTATGGAATGGAGATGTTTCGGCAACATGGGAAAACCTACGCCGCTCCATCGCTGACGGATTAAACCTCTGTTTGAGCGGTCAGCCGTATTGGCATTTTGATATAGGCGGTTTCTTTTCGGGAAGATGGGAAGACTGTTGGTTTGCCCGCGGCGAATATAACGAAGGATGCAATGACCCCGCATATAGGGAGTTATATCTGCGCTGGTTTCAAACAGGGGCGTTTTTACCGCTGTTTCGCAGTCATGGCACGAATACGCCCCGAGAAGTATGGCGCTTCGGTGACATAGGCGACGAAATATACGAAGCATTAGCTGATTCGATTCGATTGAGGATGCGTTTGCTCCCGTACATATATAGTTTATGTGCGTCCGTTTTTTATGAACGGGATACCATCATGCGTATGCTCGCGTTTGATTTTAGGAAAGATGAAAAGGTTTTCAATATTAAAACCCAATTTATGTTGGGTCGCGGTCTAATGGTATGCCCCGTAATGCGACCGAACGCAAAAAGCCGTGATGTCTATTTGCCTGAAGGTAAGGACTGGTTTGACTTCCATACGGGTAAACGGTACTCAGGTGGTCAGACAATCACAGTAGAAACTCCGTTGAATAAAATCCCGTTGTTTGTTCCTTCAGGAAGTATTATCCCGATGGGAATCGTGCGTCAACACGCCCTTGAATCACCGGATGCTCCAATAACCCTGCGTGTATATAACGGCGCGGACAGCGAGTTTGTTTTATATGAAGACGAAGGGGATGGATACGGTTATGAACAAGGTGAATACGCGCGATACAGCATCCATTGGGAAGACGTATCCGGGAATCTGACCGTCAGGCACGAAGGCGAATACCCGAATATGCCTCAAAAACGCCGTTTTTCTCTGTTGCTGCCATGCGGTGCGGAAATAGTGTTTAGTGTAGAAAAAAAGCAAACAGTCGTGGTTTCCATCTGACAGCTACTTTTTTTAAGGAGGTTATAACGCATGAAAAGGCTAATCATGATGGCTATATGCTTTCTTTTTGTCGCAGGATGCGGTGGAGAAACCCCGAACGGCTCTGCCGCAATCGGCGATGAAGGAACTGTAGCGTCTGCAGAAACGACTAAATTACCCGATGTGTCCGAAGCGCCTGAAGAAGGCAAGCAGGAGGGAAAGGAGAGTATGCACATGAGCAGTATCCCTTTACAAGACATTCTTGACTATTTCGCGGCTGAAAATGACTTTACACCCGCGGAAGGCTTTGACAGGAAGCATGATAACGCCGAATACGGCGAGGTTTTCGAGATTGAGTATTACTCCGAAACAACGGGTACTATGCGAAAAGCGAATATCTATACACCGCCGGACTTTGACACCGAAACAACCTACCCTGTGCTTTATCTGCTTCATGGAATAGGCGGTACGCATACCGAGTGGAACGGCGGCAGACCGAATGAGATTTTGAGTAATCTTCTGGCAACCGGCGAAGCCCCGCCTATGATTGCCGTAATGCCAAATGTCAGAGCAACGGCCGACGACGGCATACCCTCGGATATGTTCTCACCGGAACACATAGCAGCGTTTGGTAATTTCATCCATGATTTGCGCGCTGACCTTATGCCCTTTATCCGCGAAAACTATCCTGTATCTGAAAAAAGAGAAGATACCGCGCTCGCAGGACTTTCAATGGGTGGCAGAGAGGCTCTTAACATTGCCGCGAGGATGCCGGAGGCCTTTGGGTACATAGGGGCATTTGCGCCCGCGCCGGGATTGATGTCCGCGCTCCACGACACGGACGCACAGCTTACAGATGCCGAAATAACGGCTATCCCCGACGAGTATAAACGCAATATATTTGTACTCATCAACACCGGAAATCAAGACGGCGTGGTGGGTGGTAACCCGTTGATGTATCATAATGCTTTTGTTAATAACGGTATAGAGAGCGTTTTCTATACGATTGACGGCGGGCATGACTTCAATGTGTGGAAGAACGGGTTGTACTACTTCGCAAAGAATATTTTTCGTATAGATGAAAGAGAGGATGACCAATGAAAAAGCAGTGCTTCAACCCTTACCTTCCGTCATGGGAATACATCCCCGACGGTGAACCTTATGTCTTTGGCGACAGGGTGTATATCTATGGCTCACATGATCGCTTTAACGGGTATGTGTTTTGCCTGAATGATTATGTGTGCTGGTCTGCACCCGTAGACGACTTGAGCGATTGGCGATATGAAGGGGTGCTTTATAGGAAGACGGACGACCCGCTGAATGCGGACGGCAGAATGTGCTTGTACGCCCCCGATGTGACCGTCGGCTCTGACGGGCGGTATTATCTTTATTATGTGCTGGATAAGGTTTCGGTCATCTCTGTCGCAGTATGCGATGTGCCGGCAGGTAAGTATGAGTTCTATGGATATGTCCGCTACCCGGACGGGACACGCCTAGGTGAGCGCGAGGGCGATGAGCCGCAATTCGACCCGGGCGTATTGACCGAAGGAGATAGAACATATCTCTACACAGGTTTTTGCTGGGGTCACGATAAAACAAGAAAGGGCGCCATGGCGACGGTGTTGGAGCCGGATATGCTGACCGTGCGCGAAGCTCCGGTGTTTGTCGTGCCCAGCGGGAGTTACGGCAAAGGCACCTCCTTTGAGGGCTTTGAGTATTTTGAGGCCGCGTCCATCCGAAAGCGCGGTGATACTTATTATTTCGTATATTCCTCCGTGGCTATGCACGAGCTGTGTTACGCGACGAGCAAGCATCCGACCAAAGGCTTTGAATACGGCGGTGTGATTGTAAGTAACTGTGATTTTCACATAGATTCGTATAAACCCGCAGATAAGCGTATATATCCCGACGGAAACAATCACGGCAGCATTGTGGAAATAAACGGCCAATGGTATATTTTCTATCACAGGCAGACCAATGGGACATGGTTCTCCCGTCAGGGCTGTATAGAACCTATCGAAATTAAAGCGGACGGCACAATAAAGCAGGTTGAAATGACCTCGATGGGCGGCGGTAAGTACCCCCTTGAGGGCAAAGGTGAATATCCGGCGTATATAGCGTGTAACCTGTTTCAAACGGACGGAAGCAGCGAACTGACCGCTAAAATCACGCAGGACGGCAGGGACGGCGACGAGGAGCAAGGCTATATCGCCGGCATAACGGACGGCACGGCGATTGGGTTCAAGTATTTTGACTGCAAGGGTATCCACAGGGTGTCGATAAAAACGCGCGCGTACTGCAACGGAGCGTTCGAGTTGAGGACGGCGCCGGATGGCGCGCCTTTAGGAAGCATTGCCGTTGAAGGCACAAATATTTGGACGGAGTTTTCATCTGACATCATCATCCCGGACGGTGTACACGCGCTGTATTTTATGTATAAAGGCGATGGGAATGCGAGTTTGGAATCGTTTGCGTTAGCGACGGGTGATGGTTTGAGAAAAAGTTTGCGCTCGGACGGACAGATCAACGGAACCGGAATAGAATAGATAATTTATAGTGGTTTTGTGGTTTTCAGATATAGGGCATTTGTGGGACGACGGTTTGGAACCAATTCATATCCGCAAGCTGACAAGGGGTACGTAGGCATGAATGACACCTCTAACTGTAATCAAAAGATTCCGACACTTGAAGGTTGACGATGGAAGTGGAAATTAACAGAAAAATGCAACCTTACAATCATCGCCTGTAAGGTTGCATGGAAGCCGGAAAACCTTGTCCCGACCGGGTTTACTGGCACCCCCGGCGCGAATCGAACGCACAACTATTCCTTAGGAGGGAACTATTATATCCATTTAACTACGGGGGCGCATTATTTATATTTTTGTTTCATCTCCCGGCCGCGAGCCCGGCTACGGGCGAGCTTTATTCGCGGGAGGCAATACAGTGATAAACGCGTTGGGAAGCATATTTATAATGTCGGTCGCCGTGACGGAATATTCGCCATAAGCGGCGGCGCACATATCACCTGCCAATCCGTGCAAATAAACGGCGGCGATGACCGCGTCAACTATCGGGATGCCCTGTCCTATAAGCGCGGCTATCATTCCGGCAAGCACATCCCCAAAGCCGCCTTTTGCCATGCACGGATTGCCCGTTGTGTTTACATAGGCGCCGCCGTCAGGCAAAGCGATTATCGTTTTCCACCCTTTAAGCACAAGCACACAGCCATATTTTTTCGCAAAATCCAAAGCGGCGCGCAGCCGCTCGCGGTGTTTTTCATCAGGCCCGATATTTTTATCGAAAGAGAGCTTGCCGCCAAGCCGCGCAAACTCGCCCGGATGCGGCGTGAGAATGAGCGGACAGGCCGCCCGGCTGAGAACGTCCGTATTGTTTGCAATCGCGTTCAGGCCGTCGGCGTCCAAAACAAGCGGAATCGTGATATTGCGGATAGCCTCGCTGACGATTTCGGTTATCTCGTCCGATGTGCCAAGACCCGGCCCGATAAGACAGACATCACACATCCCGGCGCGGGAAAAAATCTCGTTTGCCGCGTTTGCGCGGAGCTTTCCGTCTTTGGCGGGGAGCGGGAATGGCATTTCCTCGTCGAGCCGAGCCGCCACAATCTCATAAATGGACTCCGGAACACCTACGTACACAAGACCGGCACCCGCCTTTGTCGCGGCTCTTGCCGAAATACCCGGTGTTCCCGTATATCCGATGCTGCCGCCGACGACAAGCACACGCCCATAGTCGCCCTTGTGTGTATCGGGCACTCTGGCGGGGAGCGATATATTCTCGCGCAAAATAACAGTTTCCATAGGCAAGAGATTATCCGTCGCGCTTAGCATTTCTTATAACTACGCCTCTATAGTCGCTCAATTAAAAACGTATCTAAAATGAAAAGTCAAATATCGAACCGGCGCGCATATTGCTCATTTGCTGCGCGTTACCAAAGCCGTTGTAGGAGAAACTACTGCCCGCACCGTCGCCCCATATTGAATTTGAAACGAACATCGAAGTATTGTTTGACACATTGCCGGCCAATTTGCCAAGCTGAGCGGTAAAACCGTAATTTTTGCCGCTGTTTTCGGTAAAGAACTGTTGCAGTTTACCGCTTTCCTCGGCTTTATTTAGTTTAGCGCTGTCTATGGTCATTTTTCCGCTGCTGTCAAAACCAATACCAATGTCCGAAAGTGATTTGGAGTATGCGCTTCCGACATTCATAAGGCGAGAGGCGAGGCTCTGCGCTTTGGGATCGCCGGTGTTGCCGACCGCCGCGCTAAAGAGGCTGTTGAAGCTCTTTACCATGTCGTTTACCGCGCTGATAGCCCGGCTCGCGGTTTTTTCTCCATTTGCCGCCGTCGTTCCGGTTGTGGCAGTGGTATTTGTGGCCGCGTTATTTTCTGCGCCGTTCACGGCTGCACCGCCTGTGGCAGTGGTATTTTCCGCTGCGCCATTTTCCGCGCCGTTCACGGCTGCACCGCCTGTTGTTTCTTCATTTGTTCCCGCGCCATTTGCCGCTGTGGAAGAAGAATTCTGATTAAACGCCGGACCCGATAAATCTTTGAGGGCGGCGGTTAGGTCTCCGGCTGCCGCTTTAATGTCATTTACATACCCTACGGCATCGGAACTAAGCGACCCCTGACCTGAAGCTCCCGAAGTTCCCGGAGCTTTATTTTCGGGAAAAAGAACCTTGCTGCCGGACAGCTTATTTGCGTACATCGCGACCTTGCCTTGGTGCAATGTACTAAACAAATTGTTGATGTTATTTAGGTTTCCAAACCCTCCTGATACTTTCATAGCTTACCTCCTTGTAAACCGTCGTTTTGCGAAAACCGCGTCTTGCATATATTAGAAAATCTACGCCGTTAAATATCTCGCGAAAACCATCGTCCGGTATATTTTACAAAACTCATGACCGTCAGATAGCCCTCCAAAATCTCATTTTAGCCTATAAACCGTCAAATGTCAAGGCAATTTCTACAAATTTTCTCATTCTGTGATTCATGCAAGATTTAGTGACGGCAGGAACGGAAATAGCGGCAAGCTCCGAAATGCTAAGCGAGGGGTTGTCGAGGCGAAGCCTTGCCGTTTCTTTAAGTCTTTCCGTTAGCTTTTCGAAAGCTCCCGCAGCCATGATTTGCTTAATCGCTTTGATTTGCGCGTCTGCCGCGTCAACGATTTTATCAAGATTTGCATTATCGCAATTTATCTTGCGGGTTACGGTGTTTATCATGTCTTTTTCGATCTTTGCCGACATCAATTTCATGGCGTGGACGGGGGCGCCGATAAGCGTTAAAAAATCTTCGATAGCGGAGCTTTGCTTAAAATAGATGATATAGTTCCCGCTGCGGGACGCTTCTTTTGGCGTCAAAGCCATATCAAGCAGAAGCGAAAATGTTTGACGGCTCACGTTATAATGCGGCGTCACAATTTCAAGATGGTATCTTTTTTCCGGGTCGGTCACAGCTCCGCCGGTCAAAAACGCGCCGCGCACAAAACTTGTACGGCAGCAATCATCTTCAAGCATACCAAGGTTTACATTGTGAGCCAGCATATTATCCTTTGAAAAACCGTATGCTTCAAAGATACGGCTTATTTTCTCCGGGCGGCTTATGAGATACGGCTGTTTGCCGATATGCTCTTCGTCCGGCATGGTATCAAAAGACGTCTTAAAAGCCATCATGAAAACGTCTATGATACGCTTGCCAAGTGATTTATTTCCGGTAATGATCCTTATTTCACGCCTGCTGAATGTATTGGCAAACAACAACATTCCGTAAGCCTCCGCCGCGGCGCAGCAATCGCGCTCGCACGGGAGCTTACATAGCTCTATCTTCGTATTGTACGAATATGAATAAGACATATTTTACTCCGGGTCAGCTTAATGGGCGGCGAAGCCCCTTATTTTCGCGTCAGTCTCTGTCAATATCCCTGTGTATGCAATCTACCGGATATCCCTTTTCGCTCAAAAACTCGGTGAGAGCTTCGGCCATGGCGGGCGACCTGTGACGGCCTCCGGTGCAGCCAAGGCAAACGACAAAATATCTTCGCCCTTCCTCGATGAAATAAGGCAGCAGCAAATCCAGCATTTCGCTAAATTTACTTAGAAAATCATTGCTTTGCGAAAAGCCGAAAACGTAATCTTTTACAATATTGTCAAGCCCTGTTCTGGGTTTTAATTCCGGTATGTAAAAAGGATTTGGCATAAAGCGAACATCAAACAATATGTCCGCCTCAACCGGCAGCCCATGCTTGAAACCAAACGACTTTACCGTAACATTAAGCGCTTTTTGCTCTTCGCCATCTCCTTGAAACAGTTTATTTAGGCGGCGCTGGAGTTTACTCAGCGTCAGCCCCGTGGTGTCAATGACCTCATCGGCTTTGATTTTGATCGGAGCCAGCAGCTCTACCTCGCGGAGAACCGCTTTTTCGAGGTCTCTTCCCGATAAATCGAGCGGATGGCGCCGCCGCGTTTCTTTATAGCGTCTCACTATAGTCTCTGTTTCGGCTTCGATAAACAAAAGTTTTAGAGCGCATCCAAGCTCACGTATTTCATCGAGCGTCATAAACAGCTCATCGGCGCTTTTTACTGCGCGGATATCCGTAACCAAGGCGACACGTTCATATCTGCCTTGCGTGGCAAAGCACAGCTCGGCAAACTTGGGTATCATGGCAAGCGGCATATTATCCACACAGTAAAATCCCAAATCCTCAAGAGCCGCCGCCACTTGGCTTTTTCCCGCTCCCGATATACCCGATATAACAACAATATCCATGTACCACGCACTTCCTTACTGACTTTATATGTCTTTATCTGTTATGAAAATTCCGTGAGCAAATTAAGTAATGATTTTTACCTCAAGCTCAAGTTGGATTTTTAACTCTCGGCTCACCGCTTCCTGTATATGCGCAATCAGAGCCATTACATCATCAAACGAGGCATTGCCGTTGTTTACAATAAATCCGGCGTGTTTTGGCGAAACCTGCGCCCCCCTTATGGAATATCCCTTGAGTCCCGCCCGCTCGATAAGCTCCGCCGCGTATCCATTTGCCGGGCGTTTAAAAATACTTCCGGCACTGAATTTATCAAGCGGCTGACTTGCGCCGCGGTGGGCTGCAAGCTCTTCCATTTTAGTTGCTATGGCCGTTTTGTCGCCATTTTTTAGCTCAATCACGGACGAGAGGACAATATCTTGTTTGTGGGTGAAAATACTGCCGCGGTACGCAAATTCGTGTTTGTTGCCCGCTATCGAATATATCCCTTGCCCGTGGCCGTATGCAAATGTTTTGCGGACTACGTCTTTCATTTCTCCGCAATACGCGCCGGCATTCATAACGACGGCTCCGCCCAATGTGCCAGGTATACCGTGCGCAAACTCCAACCCGGTAAGGCCGCGTTCTCTCGCATATACGGCAAGTTCGGACAAAAGAACGCCGGATTCGGCTGTTATAAAAGAGGTCTCGCCGTCGTTCGGCTCGCCGGGTTTGATTGACCTTAAATTTCTTGTGTTTATGACGACTATATCAAGGCAATCGTCGCTTGCGAGAATATTAGACCCGTTACCCATGATGAGCGGCGTTATTTCATAATCCGACAAAATCTGGCAAAGCCGCTGCGCAGTGTCGGTACTGTCCGGGAAATACATGGCGCGTACAGGCCCGCCGATGCTGAAAGTCGTATGATTTTTCATGGGTTCGTCAAAACGCGCTTCGAGACCCGGAAGTATGCCGCAATCGTTTTTTAAAAACCGCGCTATCATATCCATACTTAATGTTCTTCTTTCAAGCCATTGCGTTTTGGACGGTCTTACTGATTGTGCCCCAGTGCGACCGCTTCAAGGAGCTGATTGTCCATATGCTTGTCAATTTGCTTAGAAAACTCGACGGCGGCATTATGACCCATGAATTTTTGCCGCTGATTCATTGCGGCCACTTCCAAAATCACCGCCAGATTGCGGCCGGGCTTAACAGGGATCGTAACCGTAGGCACTTTGACGCCCAATATATCTATTGTTTTTTCTTCCACCCCGAGCCTGTCGTATTTTGCGTCATCTTTCCAAAGCTCGATGTTACACACCAAATGGACGTTTTGATAATCCTTGATTGCGCCGGAACCGAATATCTGACGCACATCTATAACGCCAAGACCTCTCAGCTCTACATAATGCCGTATAAGGTCGGGCGCGGTACCTTGTACAACGTTTACGTCAATGGCCTTTATCTCAACGGCATCATCCGCGATGAGCCTGTGTCCGCGTTTTAATAGCTCGATGGCTGTTTCGCTCTTGCCCACGCCGCTCTCGCCGACGAGCAAAAGCCCGACGCCATACACCTCGACCAACACGCCGTGCTGTGTGAGGCGCGGAGCTATTTCTCTTTTTACAAGACGGATAACCTTTGACATTGTTTCTGTTGTGTGCGTGTGCGTACAAAGAATGGTGACATCATATTTTTCCGCAGCTTCAAGCATGGCGCTCGTGATGTCCGCCCTGTGGCACATTATGAGCGCGGGTATCTTATGCTTCATGAGGGCTTCCCACTTGCGAAGCCGCTCCGGTCTGGGCAACCCTTGCATATATGACATCTCCATTTGCCCGATAAGCTGTATGCGGGTCGGCTCAAAATGCTCGTAATAGTCGGCAAGCTGTAAGCCGGGGCGATGCACGTCTCCCGTATAGATAAGCACGTCGTCAAAATCCGTTGATTTGAAAATTATCTCCGCCGGAATGTCTTCCGTCAGCTTAGATAGCTTATAGCTGTACTTGTTTTCCATAATGCCCCCTTATCGGTCTCAAACTATCCGCAACTCTTAGTGTATACAAAACCTTTGAAATTTGCAATGCTTTTCGTCAATTACAGCAACATTACAGCGGCTCGATTCAGATTTCGCCAAAAATCCCCCAAAATTTTTTCAAAATTTCAAAAATAGTTCTTGACAAGTGCTTACGTGTTTGGTATTCTATCGTGGCGTCTTGAAATGGGGCGCTTAGAACTGACGTGCAAAAAGGGCGAAAACACAGCACCCCCGGGAGATTGCAGGCACCACCTGGTAACTTTCGGCAAGAATGACACGCACGGCATGGTGTGCAGAAATTTTTGGAGGATAAAAAATGGCATCGAAAAAGATGATCCGCATAAGACTCAAAGCATACGACCACCAGCTCATAGATCAGGCCGCTTCAACAATCGTTGAAACCGCAAAACGCACGGATGCAAGGGTATCAGGCCCGATACCGCTGCCGACAAAAAAAGAAGTGATTACGATTTTGTCCGCGGTGCATAAGTATAAGGACTCCAGAGAGCAATTTGAACGCCTTACACACAAGAGACTGATTGATATAATCAGTCCCACTCAAAAAACGGTAGAAGCTCTTATGTCTCTTGAACTGCCGGCAGGCGTGGAGATCGAGATAAAGCTGTAGAGGAAACCATAGATTAAACCGCAACGGAGGACAAACACAATGGTCAAAGCGATCATAGGAAAAAAAGTCGGTATGACTCAAATATTTGACGAAAACAGCAAAGTTGTGCCGGTCACCGTTATTGAGGCAGGCCCGTGTGTCGTCGTTTATAAAAAAACCGTAGAAAGCGACGGATATGACGCGATACAGCTCGGCTATACCGATGTTAAGGAACGAAAGCTCACAAAACCGGAGCTTGGTCATATCAAAAAGGCAAAGGTCGGAGCAAAGAAATATCTCAAAGAGTTTCGCCTCGACGATATATCGGCATTAAATGTCGGCGACGAGCTTAAAGCAAGCATCTTTGCCGAAGGGGATAAAATTGACATAACGGGAATATCACGAGGCAAAGGCTATCAAGGAGTCGTCAAGCGTCACGGCGCGGGAAGGACAGCCACTTCACACGGCGGAGGCCCGGTGCACCGCCACGCCGGTTCAATGGGATCAGGCACCGACCCGTCGCGCATATTTAAGGGAAAAATGGGAGCCGGTCAAATGGGCAATGTGCAAGTGACCGTCCAAAACCTTGACATTGTAAAGGTTGACCCCGAACGCAACTTAATAGCCGTGAGGGGAGCTATACCCGGACCGAGAAAAGGAATCGTATATCTTAAAAATACGGTAAAAAATTAGCCGAACGCAAGAAAAAACGCGCTCAAAGCCCGAGCGGACAAGGTTTAACGGATTTTAACGAGTCTCCATTTAGGAAAGGTGGACTATATATGCCAAAAGTTAAAGTACACGACATGAAAGGGAATATTGTCGGCGACGCCCAGCTCTCCGATGAGATATTTGGTATAGAGCCGAACACCGCGGCAATTCACGCGGCAGTCAAAAACCATTTGGCAAATAAAAGGCAAGGCACGCAATCCGCGCTTACACGCGCCGAAGTAGCGGGCGGTGGCAGAAAACCGTATCGCCAAAAGGGTACAGGACGCGCCCGTCAAGGCAGCGTGAGCAATCCTCATTATACGCATGGCGGCGTGGCATTTGCGCCAAAACCGCGCAGTTACCGCTACTCATTAAACAAAAAATTAAGGAGGCTTGCCCTCAAATCCGCGCTCTCTCTTAAAGCCGCAAATGACTGTATTATTGTCATTGATAACCTAAAAATGGAAGAAATAAAAACAAAAGACTTTGCCAAATTCTTGAGCGTTCTCGGAATTGACGGCAAAGCTTTAATCGTTACGGAGGCAGTTGACGAAAACATCGTATACAGCTCAAGAAACATCAGCGGAATCAAAACGACATACTCAACGCTGCTAAACACCTATGACATCATGAACGCGAAAACATTCGTAGTTGATAAAGCGGCAATCGGGAAGATTGAGGAGGTCTATGCGTGATGAAATTATCAAGCGACATTTTATTGCGGCCAATTATTTCGGAGCAATCAACAGAACATGTTGACTTAAAAAAATACGTCTTTGAAGTCCGGCCCGATGTCAACAAAATCGAAATAAAAAAGGCCGTTGAGGATTTATTTGGCGTCAAGGTACAAAAAGTTACCACCTTAAATATGAAAGGCAAGACAAAACGACTTGGCCGCCACCCCGAAGGCAAAAGAAAAGATTGGAAGAAAGCTGTCGTTAAATTGACGGACGCATCAAAGACAATTGAGTTCTTTGAAGGGTTGACATAAGCAAACAAGGAGGAAAGCCACCGTGCCTGTTAAAACATATAAACCAACAACGCCGTCAAGAAGGCATATGTCCGTATCGGGATTTGACGGAGTTGACAAAAAAGCAAAACCCGTGCGCGGTCTCACAGAGGTTCTTAAAAAGCACTCGGGACGAAACAGCTACGGACGCATTACCGTTCGGCACAAAGGCGGCGGTAACCGCAAGAAGTATAGGATCATTGACTTTAAGCGCAATAAATTTGACGTGCCGGGAAAGGTTTTGCATCTTGAGTATGACCCGAACCGCAGCGCGAATATAGCTCTCATCGAATACGAAGACGGCGAGCTTCGCTACATCTTAGCGCCAAACGGCCTTTTTGCGGGAGACACTGTCATCTCGTCAAAAGACGCCGACATCAAACCGGGCAACGCTTTGCCGATTACGCATATTCCGGTCGGAACGGTCATACACAATATAGAGATGCACCCGGGAAAAGGTGCGCAGCTCGTTCGCGGCGCCGGAGGCGCGGCACAGCTTATGGCAAGAGAAGGAAATATGGCGCAAATCAGATTGCCGTCGGGCGAACACAGGTTGGTGCGCAGCAATTGCATGGCGACGATTGGGCAGGTTGGCAACACGGATCACGCAAATATACATATAGGTAAAGCCGGGCGCAAACGTCACATGGGTATCCGCCCCACAGTGCGCGGATCGGCCATGAACCCTGTTGACCACCCGCACGGCGGAGGCGAGGGCAAAGCTCCGATAGGGCGTCCCGGACCTGTCACACCGTGGGGCAAGCCGACACTTGGATACAAAACACGCAAGGTGAGAAACCAAAACAATAAATACATTGTCAAACGTCGTGGTAAGAAATAAGGAGAGAACATAAATGAGCAGAAGCGTTAAGAAAGGCCCATATGCCGCGCCGGAGCTTGTAAAACGTATCGATGAAATGAACGCATCGGGCAGGAAAACAGCTCTGAAAACATGGTCTCGCGCCACTACGATATTTCCGTCGTTTGTAGGACACACAATAGCGGTACACGACGGCAGGCGCCACGTACCGGTATACATTACGGAAGACATGGTAGGCCACAAGCTCGGAGAATTCGCTCCGACGCGCACATACCGGGGACACGCCGGCAGCAAGACTTCAAAATAAAACACCTGAGTTTTTAAGCGAGGAAAGGTGACTATGATGGATACAGAACCCAAAGTTGCAAAAGCACATTCAAAATACGTGCGCATATCACCGCGCAAAGTCAAGATAGTCTGTGACCTTATCAGAGGCAAGGATACCACTACGGCAAGAGCGATACTTCGGCAGACGCCAAAAGCGGCGTCAGAGGTTTTAATAAAACTTCTTGCCAGCGCGGTAGCAAACGCGGAGAACAATCACGACATGGACCCCGACAACCTCTACGTGATGGAAACCTTTGCCTGCCCCGGTCCGATACTCAAGAGAATGAGGCCGGTGGGACGCGGAAGAGGACACAGGATAAACAAGAGAACTTCACACATAACCGTTGCGGTTGCTGAAAAAGGATAGAGAGGGGTATATAGATGGGACAGAAAGTTAATCCACACGGCTTTAGAGTCGGCGTTATAAAAGACTGGGATTCCCGCTGGTACGCCCGCGAAGATAAAGTGGGAGACCTCATAGTCGAAGATTACAACATACGCAAGTATCTAAAAAAGCTGCTGTTTGACGCGGGTGTGCCCAAGATTGAGATAGAGCGGGACAACGCAAAGGTGAGAATACTTATCCATTGCTCGCGTCCGGGCGTTGTTATCGGCAAAGGCGGCAGCGAGATTGAAAAACACCGTATGGATATCGAAAAGAAAATCGGCAAACCGGTGGCTCTTTCAATCATTGAAGTCAAAAGCCCTGATACAAACGCGCAGCTTGTCGCGGAAAGCATCGCTCAAAAATTGGAAAAACGTATCGGATTTAGACGCGCTATGAAGTTTGCGATGAGCAAAGCCATGAGGCTTGGCGTCAGAGGAATAAAAGTCATGGTATCGGGACGACTCGGCGGAGCCGAAATCGCCAGAAGCGAGGTTTATCACGAAGGCACCATTCCCCTGCAAACGCTCAGGGCGGATATCGAATACGGATTTGCCGAAGCGGCAACGACATATGGACGAATCGGCGTAAAAGTATGGGTATATAACGGCGAGATATTAAGCCAGACTCTTCGCACAACACCGAGGACAATGGACTTGTCAAGACCTCCGAGACAGCGGCGCGACAGAGACGACCGTCCACGCGACGACCGTCCACGCGACGACCGTCCGAGGGACGGGGGATCATACGGCGGCGGAGACCGAGGCGGCAGACCCGGCGGCTCGAGACCGCCCTACGGCGGCGGAGACCGCGCCCCCGGATCGTCATACGGCGGCAGGCAGGGAGATAAACCGTCATACGGCGGCAGACCCGGCGACAGACCGGCATATGGCAGCAGACCGGGCGGCTCAGGAAACGCCCCCGCACATGCGGATAATCGCCCGCGCCCGCAAACCGCACCGCAAAGCATATCGCAAAACGCTCCTGAATCAGCACCGCAAACCGCACCTGAAAGCGAAGGAGGTGCAAAGTAACGTGATATCACCAAAGAGAGTAAAGTACCGCAAGCAGCAAAGAGGCCGCATGAGAGGCAAAGCTACGCGAGGCACAAGCATCACATATGGCGCATATGGCATGAAAACCTTAGAACCGGCTTGGATTACGGCAAATCAAATTGAAGCGGCGCGTATAGCCATGACACGTTATACAAAACGCGGAGGAAGTGTCTGGATAAAAATATTTCCAAACAAACCCGTCACATCAAAGCCTGCCGAAACCAGAATGGGTTCTGGAAAAGGTTCTCCCGATCACTGGGTCGCGGTGGTAAAGCCGGGCAGGGTGCTCTTTGAGATAGGCGGAGTTACGGAAGAAGTGGCGCGTGAGGCAATACGTCTTGCCGGACATAAGCTCCCTTGCAAAATAAAATTTGTCAAACGTGAGGGCGAATTTACCGAAGCGCGTGTCAGCACAAAGAAAATGACCACAGAGACAGTAACCGAAGAAGAAACTAAAGACGTGACCGAGTCGGCAGGCGCGGGAACAACACAGACAGGCGGTGAATAAAGATGAAGGCAAGTGAAGCGAGGGCATTAAGCTCCGAAGAGCTTCAAGAAAAGCTCGCAGGGCTGAAAAAAGACCTCTTCTTTTTGAGAATGCAGCACGCGACAAATCAGCTTGACAACCCAATCAAGATATCGGAAGTCAAAAAAGATATTGCCAGAGTCAAGACGGTTATTCGCCAGCAGCAGTTTAGTACGCAGGAGGGCGCAGAGGCATGATCAAAACCAGAGAATCCGGCAGAAAGGCAAGAGTCGGCAGGGTCATATCCGACAAAATGGACAAAACCATAGTCGTTGCGGTCGAAACGCGTGTACCGCACAAGCTGTACAAAAAAATTATTAACAGGACATATAAGCTCAAGGCGCATGATGAGAATAACGAATGCGGCATAGGCGACATAGTCCGCGTCATGGAAACGCGTCCGTTATCGAAGGAAAAACGGTGGAGACTCGTTGAAATCGTAGAAAAAGCGAAATAACCGCTTTTGCAAAACCCGACCGGCAAGGCTTGAGTATCACAGAAGGGATAGATTATATATGATACAGCAAGAATCATATCTGAAAGTTGCCGACAATACCGGCGCTAAAGAGATAAAGTGCATACGCGTACTGGGCGGATCAAAACGCAAGTATGCGAGTGTGGGAGACGTTATTGTGGCCTCTGTCCGCAAAGCGGCTCCGGCAAGCACGGTAAAAAAAGGCGAGGTCGTAAAAGCCGTCGTAGTGCGCACGGCAAAAGGCGTACACCGAGCGGATGGGACGCATGTGCGCTTTGATGAAAACGCCGCGGTCCTTATCAAAGACGACGACAAAAACCCCAGAGGCACGCGTATTTTCGGGCCTGTAGCGAGAGAGCTTCGCGACAAGGATTATATGAAAATCCTATCGCTCGCTCCCGAAGTAATATAAGTTGGGAGGCAAGAGTGATGCATATAAGAACAAATGACACAGTAGTGGTGCTGTCCGGCAGAGACAAAGGAAAACAGGGCAAGGTGATGCACGTAGACCCCAAAGGCAAGAAGGTGCTTGTCGAGGACGTGCTTGTCGCCAAGAGACATAAAAAGCCGCGAAAACAAGGCGAGCCGGGCGGAATAATTACAAAAGAATCGCCGATTTATGCCGATAAAGTAATGCGCGTGTGCCCAAAATGCGACAAACCGACAAGGCCGGCGCACAAGATAAACAAAAACGGTGACAAAGTAAGAGTTTGCAAAAAATGCGGCGCCGAGATTCAATAAAACGCGGCAAAAACCCGCAAGCGGCATTTTACGAAAGGATGACAGAGTTAAAGGTATGGCACAGACAGAGAAGATGACCCCAAGACTTAAAAAGAGATATAAAGATGAGGCAGTCCCCGCGCTCGTAAAAAAGTTTGGTTATAAGAGCGTCATGGAAACGCCGCGCCTTGAAAAAATCGTTATCAATGTCGGCTGCGGTGATACGCGTGACAATGCCAAAGCCTTAGAGGCGGTCGTTAAAGACATAACCACAATAACGGGGCAAAAAGCGGTCATAACAAAAGCCCGCAAATCAGTAGCCAACTTTAAGCTCCGCGAGGGAATGTCCGTTGGCGTGAAGGTGACGCTGCGCCAAAACAAAATGTGGGAATTTCTCGACAGATTGTTTAACGTGGCTCTGCCGCGTGTGAGAGACTTTAGAGGTATCAGCGCAAACGCTTTTGACGGGCGCGGCAACTACGCGCTTGGCCTGAAAGAGCAGTTGGTTTTTCCTGAGATAGACTATGACAAGATCGAAAAAATCAGGGGTATGGACATAGTTATATGCACGACGGCAAAGACAGACGAGGAAGGCCGTGAGTTGCTTACGCTGATGGGAGCGCCGTTTAACACATAATCAGATATTCAGATATCACATATGACGAGAGGAAATGGTATATGGCAAAGAAAGCTATGATTCTAAAGCAGCAAAGGGGCTCAAAATACAAAGCTCGCCGCTACAATCGCTGTAAAATCTGCGGCCGCCCGCATGCATATTTGCGTAATTTCGGCATTTGCCGCATTTGTTTCCGCAACTTGGCTTATAAAGGTCAAATACCGGGTGTCCGCAAGGCATCATGGTAGAAACGTAACCAAAGGGTCCAAAAAAACATGGTATCGGATACCATTGGCGCGAAAACAGGTACAAGACCTGTAACTCTAACAGGGAGGATAAAAGCATGAACATAACAGACCCCATTGCCGATATGTTGACGCGCATAAGAAACGCAAGCAACGTAAAGCATGCAACCGTAGATATCCCCGCTTCAAATGTAAAAAAAGCGATAGCGGAGATTCTGCTTCAGGAAGGCTATATAAGAAACTATCAACTGATTAACGAAGGCGCGCAAGGCGTCATAAAAATCACGCTAAAATACAACGGCTCCGAAAAAGCCATTACGGGGCTGCGGCGCGTATCAAAGCCCGGCCTTCGCGTATATGCCGGAGCTGATGAGCTTCCGTATGTTTTACGCGGATTGGGTATAGCCGTAGTTTCAACGTCCAAGGGAATCATGACCGACAAAAAGGCCCGCGAAGCGAATGTCGGCGGTGAAGTTCTCGCGTTTGTTTGGTAAGGAGGTATAAAATGTCCAGAATAGGAAGAGCTCCAATTACAATACCGCCTGAAGTTGAGGTGAAAATATCCGAGACTAATGTCGTGACCGTCAAAGGCCCTAAAGGCACATTGCAGCAGCCGATAGACGCGCAGATAGCTATCGAGATAGAAAACGCCGTGCTTTGCGTATCGCGGCCCACCGACGCGCCAAGGCATCGCAGTATGCACGGGCTGTCGCGCACGCTGATAAACAACATGATCGTCGGCGTTACGGACGGTTTCAAAAAAGAACTCGAAATAAGCGGCGTCGGTTACAGGGCGACAATGGAAGGCTCCAAGCTCGTCATGAACCTTGGATATTCGCATCAAGTAATTATTGAAGCAATTCAAGGCATCTCGATTGATGTGCCCGCGCCAAATAAAATAACCATCAGCGGCATGGACAAACAGGCAGTAGGCCAGTTTGCCGCCGACATCAGAAAAAAGAGACCTCCTGAGCCGTACATGGGCAAGGGCATAAGATATGCAGGAGAGGTCGTGCGCCGCAAGGAAGGAAAAACAGGCGCAAAATAATGTGAAGTAAGGAGTCAGGTTTGTAATGATTAAAAAAATTGATACAAATGTACAGCGCAAGAAGCGTCATAAAAGAGTCCGCGCAAAGATAAGCGGTACGTCCGAGCGTCCCAGGCTCAATGTTTTTCGCAGCAAAAAGCATATTTACGCGCAAATCATTGATGATACAAAGGGTGAAACCCTTTGCGCGTCCAGCTCGCTCGAAAAAGGCTTCAATAGCTCGGGAGCAAACAAAGAAGGAGCCTCGATCGTAGGCAAGCAAATTGCCGAACGCGCCAAGAGCAAAGGCGTGCAAGAGGTTGTGTTTGACCGGGGCGGATATATCTATCACGGTCGTGTAAAGGAACTTGCGGAAGCTGCCCGTGAGGGCGGGCTGCGATTTTAGATCAAACCGGCGATAAAGGAAAGGATTATATGTATATGGCTTTTGGTGCGGGAGGTCAAGGTCGCCGAGGCGACAACCGAGACAACAGGAGAGATAATAGAAGAGAGGAAGCTCAGCCACCGGAATTTGTTGAGAAAGTGGTTTCATTAAACCGCGTTGCAAAGACGGTCAAAGGCGGACGTATATTCAAGTTTTCGGCTCTTTGCGTGGTCGGAGATGAAAAGGGCAGAGTTGGTTTTGGACTGGGCAAAGCCGGCGAGATATCGGAAGCGATTCGCAAAGGCATTGAGGACGCAAAGAAAAATGTGACAACGATAACGATTTCCGGCGGCACAATACCGCATGAGGTTATCGGCGCGTTTGGAGCGGGCAGAGTTCTTTTAAAACCGGCGCCTCCCGGAACGGGCGTTATAGCGGGCAGTGCTGTCCGCGCTTTGGTGGAGGCGGCGGGTATTCGTGACATCAGGACAAAATGCCTGCGTTCAAACAATCCGCAAAACATAGTCGCGGCTACCATGGTAGGGCTAAAATCTCTGCGCGATGCCGAGAAAGTGGCAAAAACCAGAGGAAAGACCATTGAGGAGATTATTGGCTAAGGCTGCGGTTTGGAAATAATTATAGCGAGGACTTATGGTGATGGCAGAAACAACAGAAAAAAAGACGACAAAAAAAGCAATTGAAAAGGCGGCGGAAACAAGCGGCGCGGCAGCGGCATCGGTGGAAAAGAAACCCGCAGGCGCAGCAAAGGCGGCGGACGCGGCGGCAAAGAAGCCCGCAGGCGCGGCAAAAAAGACGAGCGCGGCAACAGGCGGCGCGGACGCGAAAGATAAAGCTGCGAAAGCAAAAAAAGATGATGCCGTGATAAAAACCGCTGCGGTCAAAGCTCCGCCAAAAACAGCGGCAAAGGCTCAGGAAGAAGCTACCGGCGAGGCAAGCGGCACTGCGGCAAAACCCGCAAAAGCGAATGTAGAGCAAAAAGCCGCAGCAGCAACAAAAACGCCGGAAAAAGCCAAAACCGCAGGCACACCGAGACTCAAAATAAAACTTATAAAGAGTTTGAACGGCAGGCAGGACAAACATATTGCGACCGCAATATCGCTTGGGCTTAAAAGAATCGGAAAAGAAGCGATTCAGCCCGATAACCCCCAGACAAGAGGCAAGATTGCTCAAATCTCGTATATGGTAGCGGTTACGGAAATAAAATAGATCATAAAAAGACAAGACACTTAGCATACGAAATGTGCCAAAGGCACAAATTCCTGAGACAGGGAAGGTGATCAGATAAATGCAAATTCATGAACTTTCACCGGCAAAGGGTTCTACCCATTCGCCGAAGCGCAAAGGGCGCGGACATGGCTCCGGTCACGGAAAGACATCTTGCCGGGGGCATAAAGGTCAAAAATCAAGAAGCGGCGGCGGTGTCAGAATAGGTTTTGAAGGCGGTCAAATGCCGCTTGCCCGCCGCGTACCAAAAAGAGGCTTTAACAACATATTCGCAAAGCCGCTTGAAGCTGTGAACGTCGGCGTCCTAAAAAGATTCAAGTCGGGTGATACGGTTGGTCAAAAAGAACTCATAGAGGCCGGCATACTGAGCGGATGCAAGTATGGGGTCAAGATACTCGGAAACGGAACGCTAAATGTCAAGCTCACAGTAAAAGCAACGGCATTTACCGAGTCGGCAAAGAAGAAAATAGAAAAAGCCGGCGGAAAGGCACAGGTGGTGTAACGTGCTTGCTACACTTCGCAATGCGTGGAAAATAGACGATATACGCAAGAAACTTCTATTTATGATGTTTATGGTGCTTATTTACCGTTTGGGTAACGCGGTCACAGTGCCTTATGTCAACGCGGCGGAGCTGACCAGATGGTTCCAGAGGGATTTGAGCGGCTCGATACTTGGGCTTATTAACACGATGTCGGGCAGCGCGCTTGAGAGAGCCTCGATATTTGCCCTGTCAATACAGCCGTACATCAACGCGTCAATCATAATGCAGCTTCTTACGATAGCGATTCCCGCGCTTGAGCGTATGCGCAAAGAGGGCGGCGAAGAAGGCAAAAAGAAAATCGAGAAAATAACGCGCTATTCGACGATAGGCATTGCCGCGCTTCAAGGTTTTGCATACTATACCATGATCAGCGGCGGCGACGGTTCCGGCGGGTCTATGCTCGTAGACGGAGCCGAAGGATGGCTTCCTGCGGTAGTAATAGTCGCGACATTTATGACAGGCAGCGCCCTTTTGATGTGGATGGGCGAGCAAATCACCGAGTTTGGCATAGGCAACGGTATCTCGATCATATTGTTTGTCAGCATAGTGTCAAGATTTCCAAATGAAATATATCAAATGGTAACTAAAACTATTGCCGCCCCAAGCAATTGGTGGATTTACGCACTTATGCTGCTCGGAGCTCTCGCCATAGTCGTGCTCATTGTAATTGTTCAAAATTCTGAGCGCAGGATACCGGTGCAGTATTCAAAACGTGTCGTCGGCAGAAAGATGTATGGCGGACAGTCCACGCATCTTCCGATGAAAGTCAATATGTCGGGCGTGCTCCCGGTCATCTTCGCGCAATCTATCGCGTCAATCCCGGCAACAGTCGGCGTCTTTATACCCGGCATGAGAGAGGGCTGGCTCATGAGCGTATTTGATACGGATAAGGTCACATACATGGTAATATACTTCCTGCTTATTGTGTTCTTCTCGTATTTCTACTCGACGGTACAGTTTAATCCGGTTGAAATAGCAAACAATCTCAAAAAGAACGGCGGATTTATACCCGGATTTCGTGCAGGTAAGCCGACAAGCGAGTTTATACAAAAGGTTCTGACGAAAATAACGCTCTTTGGCGCGCTCTTCCTCGCGGTTGTCGCCATATCGCCGATTATTGTCAGCGCGGTGTCACAAACGGCAAAAGAATCAGGAATCTCGATGGGCGGAACGTCAATCATAATCGTGGTCAGCGTGGCTATCGAAACCATCAAGCAGCTTGAATCTCAAATGCTCATGAGGCACTACAAGGGATTTTTAGAATAAATTTGAGCTTCAAGCAGGATATGCAAAGATTGCGAAGCGAAGCGGTAAAAAACGCGGATTGAAACCTATAAATCAGGAGTTACAGCATATGAAAATCATTTTGCTCGGACCGCCGGGAGCGGGTAAAGGCACGCAAGCGGAAATTCTTACAGAGAAGCTGAAAATACCTCAAATATCTACGGGAGACATACTGCGCGCCGCGGTCAAAGCCGGTACGCCGGTGGGCTTGCAAGCGAAAGCATACATGGATGCCGGAGACCTTGTCCCCGACGATGTCATAATCGGAGTGGTCAAAGAACGCCTCACAGAAAAAGACTGCGAAAAAGGCTACATATTTGACGGAATGCCGAGGACAATAGCTCAAGCCGAGGCGCTTGACGCGCAAAATGTGCAAATAGACGCGGTTTTATCCATTGAAGTGCCCGATGAAATAATCATCACAAGGCTTGGCGGAAGGCGCACATGCCCCGAATGTGGAATGATATATCACACCCAAACCAAAAAGCCGAGCAAGGACGGAATCTGCGATGCTTGCGGCGCGGGGCTCATCATCAGAAAAGACGATGAAACCGAAACGATAAAGAATCGGCTCGAAACATATCACAAGGAAACAGCTCCCCTTATTGACTATTACAGAGCGCAAGGCAAGCTGAAAGATGTTGGCGGCGAGTACAATATAGCCAGTCAGACTGCGGAAGTGTTCAAAGTGTTAGGTCTGTAGTGTTATTATGATTTTGCGAAAATCACCCGGAGAAATAGACAAAATGCGCGCAGCCGGCCGCATAGCCGCCAAAGCCCGCGCCTTGGCCGGAAAAATGGTGAAGGCAGGGGTGACGACCCGGAGTATAGACAAAGCGGTACACGACTATATCATATCGCAAAAAGCCACACCCGCGTTTTTAGGGTACAGGGATTATCCGGCAAGCATATGTATTTCGCTAAACAACGAAGTAATCCACGGCATACCGTCAGGGCGGCGGATCAATAAAGGTGATATTGTCAGCATTGATGTCGGAGTGATGAAAGATGGATTTGTGGGAGATTGCGCGGCGACGTTTATCGCCGGAGAGGGCAGCGAAGAGTCAAATCGCTTGATACAAATCACAAGGGAGTGTTTCTACAAAGCGCTCCAAGCGGCAAAACCGGGAAACAGAGTCTCCGATATATCAAGAGCGGTGCAAAGGCACGCGGAATCAAACGGATATTCGGTAGTGCGCGATTATACGGGGCACGGTGTGGGAAGCCAGATTCATGAGTCGCCGGAAGTGCCGAACTTCATAGAAACACCGCGAAAAAAAGCAGACCCGCGCATCACGGAGGGTATGACAATAGCGATAGAGCCCATGATAAACGCGGGAGTTCCGGAGATATTGATACTGGATGACGGATGGACAGTTGTTACAAAAGATGGAAAAAACTCGGCACATTATGAGAATACGATCCTTATTACCGGAAGCGATCCGGAGATACTCACAGTTTGTGAGGATATGCCATGAAGATAGCTGACTTAGTTATTTCGATAAATGGCAGAGATGCCGGGCGGCAGTTTACGATAATCGGGATTTCTGACGAATACTCGCTGATAGCGGACGGAAAAAGAAGAAGGATAGAAAAGCCGAAAAGAAAAAAAAATAAGCACCTAAAGCTGACAGGAAGCCTCGACGGCCTCATATCCGAAAAGCTAATAAGAGGGGATAAGATAACAAACAACGAGCTCAGACGAGCCTTAGCCGCACTCGAAACAGATAACGATTCAAGCAAGCACGATAAAGGAGGTGTGCCGCAATGCCAAAAGAAGACATGATAGAACTGGAAGGAACAGTAGTTGACTCACTGCCGAATACCATGTTCCATGTTGACATAGGCAACGGACACGTAATATTGGCGCACATCTCGGGAAAACTCCGAATGAATTTTATACGAATTCTCCCGGGCGACAAGGTCACAGTGCAAATGTCCCCATATGACCTGACTCGAGGCAGAATTACATGGCGCAGCAAGTAATGCCCATATGCCGGGAGGCAAATAGCCGGCAGGAAAGGTTGGATAGTAAAACATGAAAGTAAGGCCGTCGGTCAAACCCATGTGTGAGAAATGCAAGGTAGTTAAACGCAAGGGAAAAGTCAGAGTAATATGCATAAACCCCAAACATAAACAAAGACAAGGATAGAACATAATACAGGAAGGACTGATTTAAAGTATGGCACGTATTGCCGGTGTAGACCTACCTAAGGATAAAAGAGTAGTAATAGGGCTTACCTATGTCTTTGGCATAGGCAGGACAAGCGCGGAAAAGATTTGTGAGGAAACGGGAATAGACCCGAACACAAGGGTCAAAAACCTTACCGAAGCGGAAGAAACCGCATTGCGCGAGTGTATAAACAAGAGCTATACCGTTGAGGGAGACCTGAGGCGGACAGTCGCGCTCGACATTAAAAGGCTTACGGAAATAGGCAGTTATCGTGGTATGCGTCACAGACGGGGGCTTCCCGTGCGCGGGCAGCGCAGCAAAACGAACGCCCGCACACGCAAGGGACCAAAACGCACGATAGCTAATAAGAAGAAATAGAGGAGGGAGCTTTCAGATGGCACCACCCAAGGGAAAAAAGACGAGATCCAGGCGCCGCGAACGAAAAAATATAGAAAAAGGCGCAGTCCATATCAGATCGTCCTTTAATAACACTATGGTTACGGTGACGGACGTTCACGGAAACGCCATATCGTGGGCATCAGCCGGTGGCATGGACTTTCGCGGGAGCAGAAAATCAACTCCCTTTGCGGCGCAGACAGCAGCGGAAGCGGCGGCAAGGGCGGCTATGGAGCATGGACTCAAAACTGTTGAGGTCTTTGTCAAAGGGCCGGGTTCCGGACGCGAAGCCGCGATCAGAGCGTTGCAAACGGCAGGATTGGAAGTTACTATGATCAAAGATGTGACGCCGATAGCGCATAATGGATGCCGTCCGCCCAAACGCCGCAGAGTTTAAGGTAGAAAGGATAGAATTTATGGCCAGATATACAGGCGCAGTTTGCCGCCTTTGCCGCAGAGAAGGGCAAAAACTCTTTCTAAAAGGCGACAGATGCTACACAGATAAATGCGCTGCCGACCGGAGACCGTATCCTCCGGGACAACACGGTCAAGGGCGCAGCAAAGCATCTGAATACGCCTTGCAATTGCGCGAAAAGCAGAAAGCGAAGAGATACTACGGGATATTGGAAAGCCAGTTTAGGGGATACTTTAAAATGGCAAGTAAGCGCAGGGGTAAAACGGGTGAAATACTGCTGTCAATCTTGGAGTCGCGTTTAGACAACACGGTTTACAGGCTGGGTTTTGCAATGAGCCGCGCCGAAGCCAGGCAGCTTGTTTTGCACGGGCATTTTCTCGTAAACGGCAGAAAGGTGAATATTCCGTCTTTTCTTGTTAAAACGGGCATGATAATCACGCTAAACGAGAAAAGCCGCGGGCTTGATAAGCTAAAATCGGCGATTGAGGCAAACGCTTCAAGACAGCCGCCAAATTGGTTGGAGTATGACGCAAACGCGCTCATCGCAAAAGTATCGTCAGTTCCGACGAGAGAAGATATTGATTTCCCGATTGAAGAACAGCTTATAGTTGAGCTCTACTCTAAATAGCTAAGTGAGATCGGTTCCCAAAAATGGAAAGGTGGATTACATATGATAGAAATTGAAAGGCCGCGAATAGAATGTATAGAGTCCCCCGAGGACGAATCTTATGGCAAGTATGTGATAGAACCGTTAGAACGCGGATATGGAACGACGCTGGGCAATTCACTGCGCAGGATATTGCTCTCCTCGCTTCCGGGCACGGCGGTTACATCGGTAAAAATAGCGGGTATTCAACATGAGTTTTCGACGCTAAAGGGCGTTAAGGAAGACGTAACGGAAATAATCCTTAATATCAAAGGCTTGATCGCAAAGCTGCATTCGGATAAAGCGAAAACCATATACATAGATACGGCGGGAGAAGGTATTGTAACCGCCGCTGACATAAAGCCGGACGCGGAAGTTGAGATACTAAATCCTGACTTGCACATTGCCACGCTCAGCCACGACGGAGCGCTCAGTATGGAAATGACGATTGATCGGGGACGCGGATATATGTCCGCCGAAAGAAACAAGCTGGCACAGCCGGTGATTGGAGTAATCCCCATAGACTCCATCTATACGCCCGTGCAGAAAGTGAATTATACCGTAGAAAATACCCGCGTCGGAAAGATTACCGACTTTGACAAGCTCACCTTGGAAGTTTGGACGAATAAGACAATATCGGCAAGGGATGCGGTTTCGTTGGGGGCAAAAATACTGCGCGACCACTTTACGCTGTTTACAGACCTGTCCGATGTGATAGGCGAGCAATCAATCGTTGTGGAAAAAACGGAGGCTCAATTGGACAAGGTTCTTGAAATGACGATAGAAGAACTTGATTTATCAGTCAGGAGCTTCAACTGCCTTAAACGGGTGGGAATCAACACCGTCGAAAATTTGGTATCAAAAACAGAGGGCGAAATGATTAAGGTTCGCAATCTTGGAAGAAAGTCACTGGAGGAAGTCATTCACAAACTTTCAATGATGGGACTGTTTTTAAAGATAGACGAATAGGAGGGACAATCAAATGCCGGGAACACGCAAACTTGGTAAACCGACGGATCAGCGCATGGCAATGCTCCGTCAGCAGGTTACCGACTTTTTAAATAACGGAAGAGTAGAAACAACGGTGACGCGCTGCAAGGAAATCGCGCCGCTTGCCGAGAAAATGATAACGCTTGGCAAGAAAAACACATTGGCTTCGCGCCGCGAGGCTATCTCATTTATGACCCGCGAGGACGTGGTGAAAAAGCTCTTTGATGAAGTAGCTCCCGGTTATGGGAGCAGAAACGGCGGATATACCCGCATCACCCGACTCGGAAACCGCCGCGGCGACGGCGCGGAGGTAGCAATACTCGAATTAGTCTGATGGTCATGTAAGCGGTCATAAAATCATTCATCTTCCATGCTCCGCTCTCGGAATGTTTTCGGAAGTTGCCTTTATGACCGCTTTATAATGAAGTTTGGTAAAAACGGTTGAACAATCCGCCGATGTATGGTAAAGTAAAAGAGTGGGAAAGGCGGTTTTGTTGGCTATGTATGATCTCATAATAGTAGGAGCCGGGCCCTGCGGCATTTATGCCGCGTGGGAAGCTGCCAGGCTTGCTCCGCGTGAGAAAATTCTGCTCATAGAAAAAGGCTTTGACATCTACAAAAGAAAATGCCCGATCATGAGTAAAAAAGCAAGACTTTGCCCGATGAAGGACAGCGAGGGCGGGTTTTCGGGCTGTAAACCGGCGTGTTCCGTGACCTGCGGGTTTGGCGGCGCCGGGGCATATTCCGACGGAAAATTCAATATAACGACAGAGTTTGGCGGATGGCTCGGAGACTATATGCCGGCGTCAAAACTTATGGAGCTTATAAATCGCGTAGATGAAATAAACTTAATGAGCGGAGCACCGACAGAAATTACAAACCCGGACAGCCCCGACGTTGAAAAAATTGAGAGAAAAGTTTACGGGGCGGGGTTAAAGCTGCTGCGGGCCAAGGTGCGTCATCTCGGCACGGAGATGAATCTGCGCGTCATGCGCTCCATTTATGATGCGCTCAAAGAAAAAGTCGAGATAAAGTTTGAGACGGAAGTGACCGATATCCTTACCGCGCAGGCGAGCGGTGAAACAAAAGCCGTCGGAGTTATCACAAAAGACGGGCAAGAGATTTTCGGCAAAAACATCCTTATCGCGCCCGGAAGAGACGGCAGCGCGTGGCTTGCCGCGATTTTGGAAAAGCAAGGCATATCTGTTGCGTGCAATCAAGTGGATATAGGCGTGAGGGCGGAAACGTCAAATGTCGTAATGAAAGACATAAACCGCTGCCTTTATGAAGCAAAGCTGATATTCAACTCATCTACAGGCTCCGCTGTGCGGACTTTTTGCGCAAACCCCTCCGGGTATGTGGTCGTTGAAAACCACAGCGGTGTTATAGCGGCCAACGGGCACTCATTCTTTGACCCGTCACTTGGCTCTGAAAATACAAATTTCGCGCTGCTGGTATCCCATGTGTTCACAAAGCCGTTTAGCAAACCAAACGAATATGCCCGCGACATTTGCAGACGCGCAAATGATTTGTCGGGCGGCGGCCTGATAGTGCAAAAATTTGGAGACATACTGCGCGGCAGGCGGTCTACGGAAAAACGCATTGCCGAAGGCTTTATAGAACCCACTCTCAAGGAAGCGGTGCCGGGCGATTTGGGGCTCGTTTTGCCGTATAATACAATGGTGAGCCTTATCGAAATGACAAACGCCCTTGACAAGGTGACGCCGGGTTTTGCGGCGGAGCATACGTTATTTTACGGAGTGGAAGCAAAGTTTTATTCCGCGAGGCCGGAGCTTTCAGATAGCTTTGAAACAAAAATAAAGGGTCTATACTGCGCGGGCGACGGGGCGGGCATTACGCGCGGCCTTGCGCAGGCGGGCGCGGCGGGCGTCCATGTGGCCGGAACAATATTCGGATAAAAAAAGGAGATGTAAAGTGAAAAAAATATTTGTCGTAGACGATAATAACGCGAATCTCTTTGCTGCGCAAAAGGCTTTAGCGGAGCTTTATAAAGTGTTTACGCTGCCGTCGGCCGGCGCGATGTTTGAATTATTGGAAGATGTAATGCCTGACCTTATTTTGCTTGACATTATGATGCCGGAAGTCACCGGCTTTGATGCGATGAAGATGCTCCGGGAGGACGACAGATACAAGAACATACCGGTAGCTTTCCTGACGGGACGAAACGACCCGGATACAGAAATGGACGGGCTTGTCATGGGCGCAGTGGACTTTATTTCAAAGCCTTTTGTTGAAAGCGACCTTATTGAGTATGTTAAAATAAACTTAGATGACGACGGCGGCAGCGATGAGTGAGTGGGTAAGGAAATACAACCGTGAGGTTATGAGGAGACAAAAATGAGTGAGCAAAAGAATATTGCCGGGAGAAAAAAGACCGGGAAAGAAAAAGAAATTGCCGAGGATTATTCTAACGAGAACGTAAGGCTGAGATTGCTTTTTGAATGTATGAACATTGCCCTATGGGATATATTTATCGAACAGGGCTTTGATCCGACACTGGGGGAGTATGAGTTTTGGTGGTCTGACGATTTTCGCCGTATGCTCGGATTTAAAGACAAAAATGATTTCCCAAATAAGCTGTCGAGCTGGAGTGACAGGCTTCACCCCGACGATAAAGAGGCGACGCTTAGTTTTCTTTCCGAATGTCTCAACGACTATACAAATCAGACACCGTGGGACAAAACATACCGCCTCATGCTAAAAAACGGCGAGTATAGATGGTTTCGCGCTTTCGGCACGGTAACAAGGGACGAAAATGGGGCGCCTTTGCGGCTCACCGGGGCTTTAGAAGATATAGATGAAAAAGTGAAGCTGCAAGAGACAATGGAGTATCGCGAAAAGCTGCTTGGCGCACTCGAAGAGATGGAGTTTACGCTGCTTTCGCAAAAATTTGAAATGCTTGAAAAGGTAATGAGCGACAGCTTAGAGCCAATAGCAAAAACCGCGCAGCTCGATAGAATCACTATTTTTTGCCTTGATGATGATAAAGAAAAAAGATCTAAGATGAGGCAGAAATTCTATTGGAATAAGGGCGAAGGCGGATTTGTTGCCGAAGATAAAGATTTTGAAATTTTGCCGGATCACCCTGCTGTAAAACGCTGGATAGAGATACTGTCGGAAAACAATGTAATAAATATTCATACAGCGACGATGACGCCCGATGAAGTTTCATTTTTAAGTTCGCTTGGAGTAAAGTCACTGCTGCTTTCGCCCGTAATAATCGGCGGTGAACTGTGGGGCATGGTGACTTTTCAAGACCATGTAAACGAGCAGCTATTTGATTATGACTGCGTGGGATTTTTGCGTTCGGTCGCTAACCTATGCGCCAATGCCATCATAAAAAACCAACAAATGCAAAGCGAAAAAAAGGCTATGCAAGATTTGTCCCAGCGTGAAGAGATGATGAGAGCCCTCAACGAAGCCGCCATATCGCTTTTGTCGAACGAAAACGAATCCTTTGATGAAATGATGACAAAAGGCGTGAGCATAATAGCCGAAATACTTGATTTGGATCGAATGTCAATTTGGCGCAACGAGAAAAAGCCGGACGGCTTGCATACAGGTCAGATATATCGGTGGGATAAAGCATCAGGAGGGACGACAGAGCCAACACAGGCGCTTTTGGACGTGTGCTATAGTAAATCCGCGCCAAACTGGCTCGAGCTTTTTGGCAGCGGCAAATCGCTCAACAGCCCCGTGAGCGAGCTTCAGGCTGATATGCCGGAAACCGTTTTGCTAAAGAATTTTGGCGTTATTTCGGTATATGTCACGCCTGTTTTCATACAAGAGACGTTTTGGGGTTTCGTCATGTTTGAAGAGCGGAAAAGAGAGAGGCATTTCTCCCAAAACAGTATCGACATGATGAATTCCGCCGCGTTTTTATGCGCAAACGCTGTTATCCGCGCGGAAATGGAAAGATTGATAGACGAAAAAAACGAATATATACGCATAATTTTCAATAACGCTCCGGTGGGACTCACGGTATTTGACGAAAATTTCAAATTCATTGATTGCAATGAGGCTGTCTTGGAATTATATGGAGTCACAAGAGAATTTTACAGCACTTTCTTTGGCAGCGCGAGGCACTCACCGGAATTTCAGCCAGACGGCTCAAAATCATATGATAAGGCAAAGGAAATTATAAGTCAGGTCTTTGACGGCGGAGAGGTCAAGGTAAAATGGATTCATCTCAAACCTGACGGTGAACAGCTGCCTGTCGAGCTTTCGATGACGCGCACAAAACAGGGAGATAAATACATCGCGCTTGGCTATATATACGATTTGCGCAATATTATACAAATGGAAAGAGAGCTAAGCCGCGCGCAAAGGCTCAATGAAACCATACTCGCCGATATGCCGGTGGGACTTACGGTCTATGATGAAAATCTAAACATCATGGACTGTAACAATGCCCTGCTTGAAATGCTCAAAACCACAAAGCAAGACTTTACCGAAAACTTCTTTAAATTCTCGCAAGAATATCAGCCGGACGGCTCAAAATCCGAAGGTAAGGTCTCTGACATCATCAAACAAGCAATTGACGGAGAAAAATTTATCGGCGAATGGATTCACCAAACAAGCGACGGGGAGCCGGTGGCGACCGAGCTTACGGCAATGCGCGTAAGAGATGAAGATACATTTATGGGGCTCGCATTCTCTTATGATTTGCGCGAGAGAATAAAAATGGAAAAAGAGCTGATCGAGGCCAAGGAATATGCCGAACAGACCAGCAATTACAAAAGCGCGTTCCTTGCAAACATGAGCCACGAGATACGCACTCCGATGAACGCGATACTCGGCATTACCGAAATGCAAATGCAAAACCGGGAGCTTTCGCAGCAAACGCAAGAGGCGCTCGGAAAGATATACGACTCGGGCAATATGTTAATGAGCATCATAAACGACATACTCGACCTTTCAAAAATTGAGGCGGGTAAACTTGAAATACTGCCCACAAAATATGATATGCCGAGCCTCATAAACGATACGGTTCAGCTAAACCGTTTGCGCTACTATAGCAAGCCGATCAAATTCAGTTTGGAAATAGACGAAAATATACCGCACGACCTGATAGGCGATGAGCTTCGTATAAAACAAATACTCAACAACCTGCTATCCAACGCCTTTAAATATACGCAGGAGGGAGAGATAAAGTTTTCAATATCCAAACAGTCCGCAAATGTCCAAGGCAAATCGGAAAAAAGCGGAGACGCGCAGAGCATAAGCGACGATATACGCATTGTATTTAGCGTGAGCGATACGGGTATAGGTATGTCGAAGGAAGAGCTGAAAAAGATTGGCGAAGAATATTCGCGCTTTAACATGAGCGCAAACAGGACTGTCATCGGCACGGGCTTAGGCATGAACATAGTAAAACGGCTTGTGGCCATGATGGACGGTGAAATGTCAATACAGAGCGAGGAAGGAAAGGGCTCGGTGTTTACCGTAGCTATCCCTCAGAAATGCGTGGGTACGGAAATATGCGGGGCGGAGCTTGTCGAAAAGCTGAAAAACTTCCATTACCGCAGCACAATAATGGAAAAGAAAATCCAATTCTTTAGAGAGTATATGCCGTATGGCAGCGTCTTGATCGTTGACGACGTTGAATCTAACATATATGTAGCGCAAGGTATGTTAATGCCGTATGGACTTAAAATTGATACCGCGTGCAGCGGGCTTGAGGTTGTGCGTAAAATAGATAACGGAGATACGTATGATATTATTTTCATGGATCATATGATGCCGCAGATGGACGGCATGGAAGCTACCAAGATCATACGCGAAAAGGGATATACAAAACCGATAGTGGCACTCACGGCCAACGCTCTTGTCGGACAGTCGGAAATGTTTTTGAAAAACGGCTTTGACGGATATATTGCAAAACCAATAGACTCGCGTGAGCTAAACAGCTCGCTAAATACTTTTATCCGTGACAAAAAGCCGGGCGAGGTCGTGGAAGCGGCACGGCGTTTGCAGAAAGAAAAAGGCTTTATCGTAAAAGATTTTGTACCCAGCGCGGCAAAGAATACCGAAGCGATGATGAAATTCTTCTTGGCGGACGCAAAAAAAGCCGTAAATATACTCAGCGGTATGAAAGACCATATACGCGATTTATCCGAGACAGATATGCAGATATTTGCTGTGACTGTCCACGGCATGAAAAGCGCACTGTCCAACATAGGCGAAAAGGATTTATCTTTGGAAGCGCTGCAGCTGGAAAAAGCCGCAATAGTCCGGGATATAGAAATAATAGCGGAGAAAACTCCCGGCTTTATAGACTTGCTTGCCGCGCTCATCGAAAAGAGCGACGCCCGGCGCGAAACGGCAAATGCCGGGTTAAATAAGGAAAAAGAGAGCATTTTGCGCGAAAAATTAAGCGATCTAAAAAAGGCGTGCAAAGAATTTGATTCAAATGAAGCAAGGAAACTGATAGAGAGGCTTTTGAGCGAGCAGTGGCCGCAAGAGATACAAGGCGGCTTAGATGATATTTCCATGCACATACTGCACAGCGCTTTCAAAAAAGCGGTCGCAGACGCGGATAGCCTGCTGGCAAAGCAAGAGGTCGGGTCGTAGGAGGTAAAACTATGAATTGCACAAACTGCTTCGCGCAAATAACTGATGGACAGAAATTTTGCAAAAAATGCGGAACACCCGTGCCGCCGCCTGCCCCTGCTGTGCAATCGCAAGAGCCTCCCCCCACTGTCACGCAGCCATCGCAGCCGCAAGCTGTGTCTCAATATCCGCCGCAAGCTCCCGTATATCCCGCCACACAATATCCCGCGCCGCAATATCCGCCCTTTACTTCGCCGCCGGGCAGCAAGAAATCCGGCGGCAAAAAAGCCGGCATCGCGGTGACGGTAATCATTTTGCTGCTCGGCGTCACGTTTGGCGGTCACTTTTTAGATTTCTATACCTTGCCTTTTTTGCCAAAGACGACAAGGCAAGGTGATACCGGCTTTGAAAGAGGACCAAAAGAAACCCCGGCCGGCAATTTGGAAACGCCAAGTCCATCACCTGTGCCATCTCCCACTCCCGAACCTCCCGATTTATTTGCGGACGGCACTTACATCGGTGAATACGACTCAAACGGCAAACGAAGCGGCTATGGCACGGGGATTTACCACAATTACAGATATGAGGGATATTGGGAAAACGATATGCCAAACGGCGAAGGTGTTTTAGGGGCGGCGGCAGGTCAGATTATTGATCGGCAGCCCGACGCGAACTATGCGGAGGTAGGCGTTGTTCACGCTTACTGGATAGACGGCTTGGCTTACGGCACGGTCTCTTTGACATGGCATATGGAAGACGGACAGGTTTACACATGGGTTTTTGACGTCTATGGTGGATACCCGGTAAATGAGGAGTCTGTAGATTCATACGTGGGGGAAGCTACCCTCTCGCTGACGAGAGACTGGATGGTTGCGGGTGTTCCGCCTTGGGCGGATATAGATACAGACCCTGAGGCACCGGCGCCGCATTCTTATTTCTTAGGTCATTTCGAAGACCCATTGTCCATACCTACTCCAACGCCGCCACCGGCGCAGTTTATCGAGCTTAACATGGACGTAGTCCGCCTGATAGGGCAGACAAGCGGGTATTTATATCAAGAAAACGGCGACAGCGTATGGTCGGGCATGACTCGAGACGGACCTGTCTCCGAATATATGGACGCTTATGTTAAATATCCATTTTCATTCTATATGGATACGGAAAAAGACTATGACCAAATAATTGATATAGCAAATACCGGAGGACCGAACGGCAATTGGCCGGATAATCTTACTGTCGCAAGGATAGAGGCGTGGGACTATGACTGGTGGTCTCCCCGTTTCAACATGCACTTACTGTTTGACGCAAATATTCCGCTCACTTTTGATAATATGCTGTTGTTTTTTGATTTGGAAAACGAGTGGTTTATTGCATATGATCCGGACGACTGGTTCGGAGACGGATATGACCACGACATATGGGGCGCGCTTTTTGTTTCAGATCAGTACGCCATAATAGGAGAATTTTATGAGAAAGACGGCGAGATAGTAATGTTCCGCGCAGAAGTATCCTCCCGCTAAACCGATTTTGACGGGGTGGAAAAACTGAACCCAACGCCCACCGGGAATATCGGTGAGTGTTGAGGGTTGGGTGTGGCGGAGGTAGACGACTTTTGATACAATCTCACGAAAGATGGGCGGGTTCACTTTGCGGTTATACCTTTTCACGAAAGGTAAAAAATTGCAATACAGTCTGACCTAAGACTCAAGGAGCTTTTTCCGAGCTTTCCAATCCGGCATCAGGGTAGCTAACATCTCGTAAAACTTTGTAGAATGATTCGGGTGCAAAAAATGCACAAACTCGTGCATGACTACATACTCAACAGCGTTACGCGGAACTTCGATTAGTTTTTTGTTGAGTGTAATGATTCCACGCTTTGGCTGACAGCTTCCCCAACGTGAAGACATATTCCGTAATGTTAGTTGCGGCATCGTCACACCATATTTTTGAAAAATCGGGAATGTATCGGAAATAATATCAGAAAATATTTCTCTGCACTGTGTATCGTACCACTTTGCTATTAGTTTTTCTTTTTGTTGATTATCACATACGTCTGCGACACTCATGGCGAGATAAACCCCATCGGACGACACATTATTCTTACCCTGCGTAACAACTAACCGAAGGTCTTTGCCCAAGTAGTGAAAACTCTCGCCTGTAACATAATTGTGTTTGTCCACAGCGTATTTCGCAATCTCTGCATACTTGTCCAATGCTGATACAATGTATGCTGCTTTCTTATGCAAAAATTCTTCAATCACACTATCGGCGACACGGGCGTTTGCAGACACATATACAGAGCAATCCGAACGGATGCGCAGATTTATGTTTTTTACGTTTTTCCGTACAAGCTCATATGATATTTCACGTCCGTTCAGGAGAATGGATTTAATCATCGAAACCTCCGCAGAGCAACTGTTTTGACGTTCTCGATGATTTTATCAACTGTGTCAAAATCAACCTTTAATCCCTTTTTCTCATATTCGTAGAACAAGTCGTCTATATCCTGTGCAATACGTTTATGAATGTCAGTATTTGTCTGCCAGTCAACAGAATTATGCTGCTGAATGATTTCTGTGGTAGCGAGTGATATTTCTGTCAGATATTCAATACCTGGCTCATTGACCACTCCATCCAAAGCTGAGCCGATAACGCCATAAAACGCCTGTGCGTGGACATTTCCTTTTATTTTTTCGGGAAACACAATATTTGTCTGCCCCTTGCGATAATCCTCCAGAATATCTTTCATCTTATTAAGATACTCCGCTTCGGATATAACGCGATCTTTGTATTCTTCCAAAACTTCCTTGATACGCTTGGAAAAGCTATCATAAAACGCCGGGTTTTCGTCGAAATGTTCGCTGATGCTTTTTGTCATTGTAGAGCTGATAGCATCCGCTCTGGCGCGGGCGGAGCCGAGCTGGGCAATCTCTTTTTCAAGCTCGTCCTGATTGAGTACATCCACAGGGTTGGTGATTTGTTTTAACCCTGCAACAGCAAGATGCGTATCAAGCAGATTTTGCATTTGCGGCTCGTATTCGGTGTTGTCGATTGAGTCGGCATAACGAATTTTTACACTTCTGCGGACTTTTGAAAAGAACGCGAAAGCCTGTTTATATCGCTGAATTTCGTCTTTTGGCAACGATTCATATACTTTTTCGGAGCCCAGCGCCAGCGCCAGAGCCTTACCGAATTCGCACAAAGCGGCGTAAAAATCTTCGCGGATTTTATCGTCAGCAAGGTGTACCTCAAGTGCTTCGGTGTCCTTGCTGTTACGCAACCCGTCGAAAATGTCGAGCAAACTTGAATATGTTTCACGGATTTTACCCACGCAGGAAATAACATCAACAACCGCGCCTTTTATTTCGCCGCTGTCAAAATTTTCAAGCCCCGCGCCGCTGTATATCTCCATTGCTTCATCGAGCTTGAAAATCAAGCCACGATAATCCACAATTAGCCCGTAATCCTTGCCGCCGTACAGACGATTTGCCCTTGCGATAGCCTGCAATAATCCGTGTTCCTTTAACTCCTTGTCGATGTATATAACCTGTGTGCGCGGTGCGTCAAAACCTGTCAGCAGTTTTCCGCAAACGATAAGAATGTCAATATCGCCGTCAAGGAATCGATTTTTAGTAATTTCCTCATAAACCTCAAAATTTCCGTATCGGTTCATCATCTTTTTCCAATATGCGAGAACCTTGTCGTCCGGGTCTTCGTCCATGTCCTCATAACCCTCGCGCATATCAGGCGGCGAAATAACCACGGCAGTTGTCAAGTCGCCAAGTTGTTCAAAGCACTCCAAATACCGCACCGCGTCGCGTTTATAATTGCAAGCGAGCATAGCTTTGAAATCTGTATTTTTGAAACTATTAAGGAAATGCGTGTTAATATCAAGCGCAATACGGCGGATGCGGGCATCGGTGGATGTGAGCCGCCTAAGCTGTGACCACCGGCTCTTTAAGTCTTCGATTTGCTTTTCGGAAAGGCGGCGGGTTATCTGGTCAAACCACAAGTCGATGTTCGCTTCGTCAACCTTCTGCTCCACAAAACGCCCTTCATAAATGAGCGGCACGATGGCATTGTCGTCAACCCCGTCTTTGATTGTGTATTTGTGAATATAATTTCCTCCGAAACGAGCGGCGGTCTTTTCGTTTTTCATCAGCGGAGTACCCGTGAAACCGATATAGCATCCATTTGGGAACACAAACCTCATTTTTGCCGCAAGTGAGCCGTAATTCGTGCGGTGACTCTCGTCTACAAGCACAAAAATGTCGCGGCTTTCAATTTTTACCTTGCTGTTTTCCACTGTGTTGAATTTGTTGATAATCGTCGTCACGATGTCCGATTTACCCTCGTTTATAAGGTCAATCAAGTTTTTCCCGCTGGTGGCGCGGGCGGGTTTTAACTTCGTGTGGCTGAATGTTTTTTCAATCTGACGGTCAAGCTCGGTGCGGTCGGTTACAATGACTACTTTGCTGCCGCGAATCTGCTCCAATAGGTATTTCGCTAACATCACCATTGTCAGCGACTTTCCGCTACCCTGCGTATGCCAAATAACCCCGCTTTGGCGATTGCCGGTCACAGGGTCGGTCGAATTGACGGTCTTGATGATTTCCTCGACGGCGAAAAACTGCTGATACCGCGCTATTTTCTTTACATTCGCGTCATACAGCGTAAAATATCGCGTGAGCCGCAGTAGCCGCTCCTTTGATAACAGCGACACCAACGACTTGTCCTGCTCGGTCGGTATGCGGTCAACCACGCACAGCGCGAGTTTTTCGTTTTGCCAGTCTGTATATTCTTCTCTCCATATATTCCAAAACTTCTTAGGGGTTCCCGCTGTAGCGAAGCGTACGGCATTTTTGTTGCTTGCGAGTAATATCTGCGCGAACTTGAAAAGCTGCGGGATATACTCCGCGCCGTGGTTGCGGATATGCTGCGCCACAGCAAGGTTTTCGTCAAGCATGGGCGATTTGCACTCAATCACGCCGAGTGGTATACCGTTGACAAACAGCACAAGGTCGGGTATTGCGCCGCCGTCACCCGCCGCATTGGACACCGAAAACTCCTGTGTGACATGGAAAGCGTTATTTTCGATGTTATCCCAGTCGATAAAACGCAGGTTGAACGAAAGCGACCGCCCGTCAGCGACTGTTTCGGGTAAGTCGCGCCCAAGTAACAGCGCGTCATATATCTTCTCGCTTGCCTTAATCAGCCCGCCCGCATCGTCGATGCTGATGTTCAGTTCGTCAATAGCTCGTTCGATATTGGCGGGCTTAAAGCGGTACTTTGTACCGCCGTACTCAAACATATTTAGTTCCCGTAGCTTGGCGCGTAGAATGTCACCCAGCAGAACATGATATCGCCCGCCGCGCTGCTGATAGCACTCCTCGGGCGACAGCACCGTATAGCCGAGCTTTTGCAGCACATCCGTCGCTTGCGCTTGGAATTCCTTTTCGAGGTATGAGTTGGGATTGTTTATCGTCATATGTTTTGACCTCATTTTCTATGAATCGGTTGTTTGCGGTATACGCACCTATTCATCAAGCAACAGCGGGTTTTTCTTAGCTTTACGCTTCAATTTTGCAATTTGCTCACGCTCCACTTGGGATATACCCTTTTCAGGTGTCGGCAAGTCCTCCGGCATTGTGCCGCCTAAGTCCTTGATGGTTTGTCTGACTTTTCTGCCGACCGTATAATGCGTAGCGATTGCTGCCCGCGCCCCCTGCACATTCTCACGATTCAATTTGCTCTCGGTCTGAGTAATGCGAAAAAGATTTGCCGCGAGCTCCTCACTTCCCATGAAATCAAGGATTTTTTCATTTTGGTTCAGATTTTTCCGGGTATGGATATCTTCAACATCAAGACCGCCATATAAGCCTTTATATCCGGCGTTTTGAAAGATGGCATATTCTTCGTTTGTAATCAACCCAGCATTACGGGCGGCTTCGGCAAGCATTTGATTCCATTGCTTGATATTTCCGCGCACTACAAGCCGCTTGTTATCCTCATCAAGCTGATTGAAATAATCCGCCACTTCTTGTCGGCGCGTTTGTATTGCAAAGTAGGTCTGTCCATGCGCGATGACCTCCTTGCGCGGGTCACCGTTTTGAACGATGAGATAACAAGCATAGCGGGAGAGTTCATAGTCGATGACTTCTTTACTTGCAGTTTTAGGCATTTGTATCGTTTTGCTGACCTCAGCAAAATGATCATCTATATCAAAGCCGCTGTTTTTGCAAGCAAGTTTCGCCTTGTCAAGAACTTTTGAGAAATTGCGCCATTGAACATAACCCAGTTCGGTAGAAAGCTCACGGCCAATCCAGTATTCACTGCCGTCATCTCGAAGATGCTTGATGTCCTCGAATCGCTTATATTCTTTCGCTTTTAATACCCCCATAATAATTCCTCCACTATTTTTTACTTCGGTTTGCGTACAGCTTGCCGCTCTCCCTCGGGTTTAACTGTTCAAATTCGATTTCTTTTATGTCTTCGTTGCTCCTTTCACACGGATTTTGCCTGTAAGTAGTTGTTGCATGAGGTATTTCTTTTTCAGTTTGTGCTGTTCGAGGTCTTTTTTGAGCAACTTGATTTCACGGTCGGCAGTGGTGAGGACTTCGGCGATGGCTTGCTGTTCGGCGATGGGTGGGAGTAGGAATGAAAACATTTGATACTCTTCTGCATTTATCCCTGGTTGCCCTGAACGCTGCGACATTACTTGTACCCATTTATTGTATTTCCCTGATAGTGTTACGTAGAATACATATCGAGAACAGGCATCTGTTATATTGCATCTTATCAAGTACCCTGCAAAATACACAACATCATCATTTGGATTATATAGATATGTTTTTCCAACACTCGCGCCTGTTCGAGCAAAAAGTAAATCATTTTTACGTAACTTATAATCATTTGATAGGGTGCAGTTAGGTGATGTCAAGTTACTATATATAATACTTCGACTTTCTTCATCTATGTCAGTAATTCGTAAGTATTTATTTTCTCCATCATACTCTTTTGAGGAAGAATTCAATCCATATTGAAAATTATCTGCGATTTTTCCCAATCGGACACGCTCCCACTCCCCTCTAAACTCCGGCAACCTCATCTTC